>OLRY01001241.1_pt1 | contig 25313 bp, 23 predicted proteins | sample 1672541 | NCBI WGS metagenome assembly OLRY01 (sample SAMEA3136697, study PRJEB25190) | human gut metagenome | biome: human gut; feature: human-associated habitat; material: faeces | place: Austria | collected 2013 | reverse complement strand
ACCTCCTTAATAAATACATCTTTTGTCATAACTTTGTCTTCTCCTTTTGTCCAGCTGGATTACTACTCATGTTTACTTTTACACTAATTAGATGCATCGGAAAGGAAATCGGTTCTCATAAAAGTATTTTTTTCCGTTGTCTCTTCCATTGCCAACGAAATATCTACTTTTTTTAATCGCTGTTCTGTTTGTGTTTGTATTTTTTATGTAATTCCGTAATATATTCCTCAAGTTTCTCTTTGTCTTGCTCTTCACAAGCAACAAAAACAAACTACTGCTTAGATCGATCCGATATGCTTTCGCTGTTTTCTGCCCCAGTTTCTCTGTACATGTGCAATAATTCCAGACACGGTGCTAATTTAGCCGGTAATCTCATTTTTACTCTCTCCTACGTTTTTTACATTCTCCGTATCATACTACCATTTCACCAGAATATTTTCAGAAATTTTATATACAAAAAAGACAGGGTATAGAAATATATCTTACCCCGTCTGTAGCTACTTCATGAAATATTTTATTTGTTTCACCAATATCTTATGCTTTTAAAAACTCTTCTATCGCCGTTAAAAACTCCCTTGCCCTATCAGCTTGTTCACGGGCATCCTCAAATGATACTACAAAAAAATCGGCATAGTCCGTATTGTTTCTAATCTGAAATGCCTGACTCAAATATTTTGAATATTTCTTTTCGAATTTTTGTGTTTTAATATACTCTCGCTGGAAATAGGAAATTACTCCTGCATGCTTTGAATAATCAACGCCATCTTTTGCAAGCAATGCGCGAACTGCAGTAAACATGGCATAATAAGATCTTCCGATAGAATCTTTATAACTTTTCGATGCAAGCAATACTTCTGCTGAATTTAAACGCTCTCTTGCACTTTCCAGTCGATATTTCATCAGTTCCCTTCTATTATCAGGCACTAATTACCACTCCTTCCTGTGAAATGTTACGATAATATGGAAGATCTGTCTGGTATTGTTTAAACTCTTCATATGGAATTACGGTCGGAGAAAGAATTGTATCGTACTCTAACTCCAGCTCGCAAGAGGAATCCCATACCTTTTTCAGCTGCTGCTGCAATGTTTTCCTGTCACCATGCACGATTGCAACAACATCCACATCTGAATCCGTATGATAATCTCCTCTTGCATAAGAGCCGTATAAAATTACCTGAACAAGATTTTCTCCATATACTGAGCGATAAATCTGTGTCAACTTTTGTAAAATACCATTCAGTTCATTTTTTGTGCACATATCATCCCTCCTGTTTTCTGGCATCTTTTTGCCTACAAGAATCAAAGCACTTGTCATCCATCATTTCAATGTTTCTGTAATAATTTTAACTCAAATAAGCGAAAATCACAAGCAAATGTCCTATTTTTGCTTTTTACAATAAAAAAAGGGGTACTGTTCCCCTGAACAGTAACTGAAAAATGCTTCCGAATCAGAAGCTAAAAAAATGCCATAAAAACGGCCAGATCTTATAAGATATCCTTAGTTTATCATAATCTTTTTTATACATCCAGAAAATTCGATTTTCAAATTTCGACAATCTCAGGCCACCTTGCCCCAACCAAACACCTGTGCTATAATAATCAGAACTAACCGAAACCACAGAAAACGGATATCCACATTCCGCTCTGTTACATGATCCTAAATGCAATCGTTCCCCGATATGCATTCAACCAAAAATCCGAGGTAAACCACACATGAACAAAAAAGAAATCGCAGAAATCAAGAAACAGTTCACCCCCGACCGCTGCTCGATCACACGTATCTGTGGCTGTTATGTAGACGGAGAAAAAAACAAAAAAACCGAACTCAAAGAAGCTTTCCTCTCTTTATCAGAGGAAGAAATGTTCAAATACTTTGACATCTTCCGCAAAACTCTCACAGGCACAGTTGGCAAGAATCTCATCAACATGGAATTCCCCCTGGAACAGGAAGCCGAAGGCGGAACCCAGAACTTCCTTATGAAACTCCGTAAAAGCCAGCTCACAGACGATGCCCTTACAGAAACCTTCTACGATAAGATTATCGAGAACTATGACTACGGCGAAAACTATTACATCATCCTCATTCATGCAGTCTACGATATCCCGGGAAAATCCTCCGACGGAGCCGAAATGTTCGATGCATCCGATGAGATCTACGACCACATCCTCTGCAGCATCTGCCCTGTAAAGCTCTCCAAGGCAGGCCTTCACTATAACGCAGAGACCAACAATATCGAAGACCGTATCCGCGACTGGCTGGTAGAAATGCCTGACTGGGGATTTCTTTTCCCACAGTTCAATGACCGCAGTACAGATATCCACGGTATGCTCTACTACACAAAAAATGCTGAAGAACTCCGCTCCACAATGATGGATGAAGTTTTTGGCTGCACCACACCGCTTTCTGCCGGAAACCAGCGTGACTCCTTCAACGCCCTGGTAGAAGAAACCCTTGGTGATGACTGCGCATATGACACAGTCCTTGAGATCCACGAGAAACTTAACGATCTCATCGAATCCCAGAAGGATGAACCGGAACCAGTTGTTCTCACTAAATCCGAAGTGAAACGCCTCTTTGAAGAATGCGGCGTGGAAGACGACAAGCTTCAGAACTTTGATGAACAGTATGAACTGGCTGCAGGAGAAAAATCTTCCCTGGTAGCCTCCAACATCACCAACACCCGAAAATTCGAGATTAAAACCCCTGACGTTGTGATCCACGTAGCGCCAGACCGTGCAGACCTGGTAGAAACCCGCATCATTGACGGACGCAAATGCCTGGTCATCCCTATGGAAAGCGAGGTAGAACTTAACGGCATCCGTGTAAGTGCCCTGAACCTATCTGACAATACAGATAGTACCCAGGAGGAACTTCTTCCTGTCAGTGATAACGAAGAGGAACAAGGAGACCATTATGAATAATAAAAAAATCTTATTCTTTGACATAGACGGCACGCTGCTCACCCCACACCCGTTCAAGGTTCCTGAAAGCACAAAGCTTGCCCTCACCAAAGCTCACGAAAACGGACATCTCCTTTTCATCAACACCGGCCGTACCAAAGCCATGATGCCACCGGAAATCGCAGACCTTCCATTTGATGGCTATGTATACGGCTGCGGCACACACATCTACATGGATAATAAGCTGCTCTACTTCCACACAGTTCCAAATCTGCTGTGTAAGGAAACCGTAGACCTTCTCCGTAAATGCAGGATCGAGGCACTGTTTGAATCCAACACTGCGATCCTGTTTGACGGCGCATCCCCTGCCCAGTCTGAATTCGGTGCAAAAATGCGCAGAGAGATTCCTATGGTTGATATCACCAAATTCAGCCGTGAAGATGCCTGCACTTACTCCTATGACAAGTTTCTGGTGCACATGCTTCCAGATTCCGATATAGAAAAATTCCGCAGCTTCTGCAACGACCATTACACTTATTTTGACCACGGAGATGGCATCTGGGAAGTAACTCAGAAGGGAAACAGCAAAGCTACCGGAATGGAATTTCTTCTTGAACGTTTCTCTATTCCGAAAGAAAACAGCTATGCATTCGGAGACAGTCCCAACGATCTCCCCATGCTAAAAGCAGCCGGAGTCAGTGTTGCCATGGGAAATTCCTACGGCGGAATTGAAAAAGACTGTACTTACCAGACAAGTGCTGTAGACAAAGATGGGATTTACAATGCGCTGGAGCATCTGAGCCTGATTTAAGCAGACAAATATTGATATTTTGTTCGTGAACTTAATCACTTAAAGCATATTTACAAAAAACGGTCAGTGTACTATAAATCGTACACTGACCGTTCTGCATATTATCTTCGTATATACTTTATATTCTATTACTTATTTCTCAGCTTCCGGTGTTGCTGTTGCCTCTGCCTCAGCATTCTCGTCTGCAGACTCATCCTCAGCTGCATCTGTGCTGTCTTCCTCTGCGTCCTCAGCCGCTGGAGTTTCAGTTGCTTCTGCCTCCGGTGTTTCTGTTACATCTGCTTCTGTGGAATCTGCTGTATCCTCCGCTGCCGGTGTCTCTGTTGCATCCGGATCCGGTGTAGGAGTTGGAGTCTGGATCGTAAAGCTGTGATTATCTGTGATCTTAATCTTCTTAATCAGCTTAGGCTCTTCTTTGATATCTGCTTTCTTTACCCAGCCATCTGTTGTATCGTTGTAGAAATCATCCTTCTTGGTGCTTGTCAGAGATTCTTTCTTGCTGTCAGTTGCATTCTCATCATCTTTGGAATCCAGTCTTACTACATACCAGATGGAATCTGTCTTGATGATCTCTGAATTGAGTTCTCCCTCTTCCAGTTTACGGAGAGCATTACGTACATCGTCCGGATAAGCATCTCCGTTTGCCGCACTGTCATCTCCCTCTTCGTAAGTCGGGCAGGTACCGGAAGTAGCTGTCATATCTGTAGAGATCTCATCACCAAGTGTGCTGAAATCTGCTGTAGGATCCTCTTTTACTTTGTCAAAGAACTTCTGGATATTTTCCTTATTTGTCTTAATATCATCATCAGTAAGATTATCTCCACTGACGCTTACACTTGCGTAGCTGAAAGCCATCTGCTGGTATTCTTTCTCATCCAGCTTGATGTCTGCAGTAGCCTCAATAGCCTCTTTCATCTTCACATCGTATGTCTCAAGCTCCAGGAAAGTTTTTACCATATCCTCATCAACTGCAAGCTCTGCAATAGTCTCCTCACTGTTGGCTGCAATAAAATTCTTCGCAGCTTCCTCAAGGGCTTTCTGCTCATCATCTGTGATCTCCACATCATACTCAGAAGCATGCTCTTTCTCCAGGCACATCTTCTCGATAGACTCAACAGTTGTTGTCACTGCATTCTCACCGTAAGTCTCATCAGAATCATCACCCATCTTGGTACTCCAGATAGACATGTCATCTCCACCACCAAGGTACATCTTATACATAGCTTCAGCCTGCGCCTGCTGCATACGTGCCGCAAGGCTTACCACTCCAAGAGGGATCTCCTGTTTATTGACAGTCACTGCTGTTTTGGTGCCATCAAGTTTTTTATTTCCGCAGCCAGTCATCATGCCTGCTGCTGTAACACAAACAAGAGCAGTAACTGCCGCTTTTTTTGCTAAATTCTTCATTTCTTCCTCCATCTATCCCGTCCATAAAAACCTGTGTCCGGCATTCATTCCATAATATCTGATTATAAACGTTTTCACCCACAAGAGCAAGGAATTTCTAATGACTCTTTATTCCAGTGGCTCTGCCAGTTTCGCAAGCTCTCCTGCAAATTTCATCAGTTCTTCGATCAGCCGTCCCTGTGGAGTCAGGATAAATTTAGGCTCCTGGTCTGCCTTAAACTGCAGCCCTCTTCTGTACTGGGCCATGATCGCCGGGATTCCCGCAGGATCAAGCTTTGCTTTTTCATAAAGCGTGATCCGCACATCTTTTCCAAGCTGCTTGATCTCTGTTACATATCCCTGGTGTGCAAGTGCTTTCAGTCTTGCAATGGCAAGAAGGTTCAGAACTGCTTTTCCAGGCTCACCAAAGCGGTCGATCAGTTCTTCCAGCATATCATCGTATTCCTGCTGACTTTCGATACCTGCAATACGCTTGTAGATATCCAGTTTCTGGAACTCATTGCTGATATAGGAATCCGGGATAAACGCATCAATATTCAGATCAATGGTCGTCTCAAAATCATCCATTGTCTGGATTCCTTTGGCCTCCTTAACAGCCTCACTGAGCATCTTGCAGTAAAGATCATAGCCCACTGCATTCATGTGTCCGTGCTGCTGTGCCCCGAGAAGATTTCCCGCACCGCGGAGCTCCAGATCCTTCATTGCGATCTTAAAGCCGCTTCCAAGGTCAGAATATTCTCTCATGGCACTGAGACGTTTCTCCGCAGTTTCCTGAAGCATCTTGTTTTTCGTATACATCAAAAACGCATACGCAGTTCTGTTGGAACGTCCCACACGGCCGCGCAGCTGATAAAGCTGGGAAAGGCCGTATCTGTCAGAATCATGGATGATCATGGTGTTTACATTGGAGATATCCAGTCCCGTCTCAATGATCGTTGTGGAAACCAGCACATCCACATCACCGTTAATAAAATCATACATTACCTGCTCCAGCTCCCGCTGGCTCATCTGCCCGTGGGCAAAATCCACCCTGGCTTCCGGCACAAGTTTGGATATGCGAAGCGCTACCTCGGCAATATCATTAACACGGTTGTATACATAGTAGACCTGACCTCCACGGCGGAGTTCCCTGCGGATAGCCTCCCGGACAGTCTCCTCATCATATTCCATAACATAAGTCTGGATGGGCACACGATCCATAGGCGGTTCTTCCAAAACACTCATGTCACGGATACCGATCAGACTCATATGAAGCGTACGCGGGATCGGAGTCGCAGTCAGAGTCAGCACATCCACGTCTTTTTTCATCTGCTTGATCTTCTCTTTATGGGTAACGCCGAAACGCTGTTCCTCATCAATGATCAGAAGTCCCAGATTCTTAAATTCCACATCTTTTGAAAGAACTCTGTGGGTACCGATCACAATGTCAACCTGGCCTTTTCTGATACCCTCGATAGTTTTTTTCTGCTGGGCAGACGTACGGAAACGACAGAGAAGATCCACCTTCACCGGGAACTCCTTCATACGCTGTACAAAGGTATTGTAATGCTGCTGGGCAAGAATAGTAGTAGGTACAAGATAAACAACCTGACGGCTCTCCTGCACAGCCTTAAAAGCTGCTCGCAGGGCAACCTCTGTTTTTCCGTAGCCAACATCGCCGCACACAAGGCGGTCCATGATCTTTGTGCTTTCCATATCCCTCTTGGTGTCCTCGATCGCTGCCAGCTGATCCTCTGTCTCCTCGTAAGGGAACATTTCCTCAAACTCTCTCTGCCATACAGTATCAGGGCCACAGACATAACCTTCTTTTTCCTGGCGGACAGCGTAAAGCTCCACCAGCTCTTTTGCAATATTTTTGACAGCTCCTTTGACACGGCTCTTGGTCTTGTTCCACTCCTGCCCGCCCAGCTTGTTCAGCTTCGGTGTCTTCGCATTATCGGAAGAACCTGAGTATTTCTGCAGGGCATCCAGCTGGGTTGCCAGAATATAAAGATTGCTACCACCGCGATATTCAATCTTAATATAGTCCTTAACAACACGGTCAACTTCTACTTTTTCGATACCACGGTAAATTCCAAGCCCATGTTTCTCATGGACAACAAGATCTCCAATAGAAAGCTCCGCAAAATCCTGAATACGGTTTCCGCTGTACTTTTTCTTTTTTTTGTGCTTCTTCTGCTCTTTGCCAAAAATATCTGTCTCTGTCATCACCGCGAATTTGATCAGTGGATACTGGAATCCACGTCTTGCATGGCCATAAACAACCATGATCTCACCGGGATTGATGATACGGCTGTAATCCTGGCTGTAAAAAGCATTCAGCCCTTCCTCTGAGAGATCCTTTGCCAGACGCTCTGCCCTTGTCCTGGAACCGGAAAGCAGCGCAATCCGGTAGCCCTGGCTTTTATACTGTAGAAGATCTTTTACCAGAAGTTCAAAGCTGCTGTTATAGGAATCTACAGATTTCACAGTAAGATCAAATTCATCGGTAAATTTCCAGCCGGAACGTCTTGGTGAAAGGGAAGACACTGCAACGCAGTTCCGTTTATTCAGTTTTTTCTGAACTTCCTGAAAACCGCAGAGCCACTGCTCCGGAAGATTGGCTTCACCTTTTTCTTCCCTGTGCATACGGCTCTGGCGATACTCCTCCTCCACACCCTCGCCATTCTCAGCCAGATGGTTTGGCTCATCCAGAAACAGCAAAGTTTTTTCCTCCGGAAAATAATCCAGAAAAGATACCATATCCTTACCGTCGTTTTTCTCCACAGCCGGATAAATGGTGATCTCATCTGCATTTTCCAAGGATCTCTGGCTCTCAGCATCAAAGCTTCGAATGGAATCAATCTCATCATCCCACAGCTCAATACGCCACGGATTTTCTTCTGTCAGCGGATAGATATCAATGATCCCTCCGCGGACCGAAAACTGTCCCGGAAGCTCCACCTGGCCAACACGCTCATATCCCAACTCCACCAGATCAGCTTTCAGTTTTTCCAGATCGATCACACTATCACTCTTAAAATGAAGAAGACTGCTGCGGATTTTTTCCAGAGGCATAAGAAAATCCATACATCCATCTATGCTGGTGACAACTGTGACTTCCTCCTGCTCCAGAAGTGCGCGGATCACACGCATACGCTGGCGGATCAGCAGATTTCCGTGAATATCTGCCTGAAAAAACAGCAGATCTTTTGCCGGATAAAAATATACATTTTTGTCATAGAAACGGTAATCCTCATAGATCTCTTTTGCACTGCGTTCATCATCTGCAAGGATCAGATGACATGGAAAAAGCCCGGAAAGACCATACATCAGATGGACTTTCTGGGACTCCATACATCCTGAAATATTGAGGATTCCGCGATTTACGCTACAGCGCTTTTTTATTTCTTCAAACTCTGCAAGACCCTGCAGAGGCTGCAAAAATGCTTCCATACAAACCTCAATTCTTAGGCTTTTTTCTGTTATACTTATTCATCGCCGCATCCACTCCCTCGGACAGGATCAGTTCTACGGCTTCTGCTGCATCACGGATTCCTTCATCCACAAGCTTTCGGTCACTGTCCGAAAAATGGCCCAGCACAAAATCTGCCAGATCCCAGTCTTTCGGCTTCGCACCGACCCCGACACGGATACGGATAAATTTTTCAGTTCCAAGACGGCGGATAATGTCCTTGATACCGTTATGACCGCCAGCACTTCCTTTTTTACGGATGCGAAGCTGTCCCGGCTCCAGATCAATATCATCGTAAATGACGATCAGCTCTGTCTCCGGATCGATCTTAAAATAGCTGGACATTTCCTGGATCGGACCACCGCTTAAATTCATATAGGAAAGCGGTTTCATCAGGATCGCTTTTTCACCGCCGATGATACCTTTTCCATACATGGCATTAAATTTTACGCCGCCCTGAGGCACATTATGCGTCTCAACAAGACAGTCGATGGTATCAAATCCCATGTTATGACGGGTAGCTTCATACTGCTTTCCCGGATTTCCTAAACCTGCAATTAAATACATAAATTCTCCTTAGATGTAACTTACTCGTTTCAACTCTCAGCTTTCATTTTTGCCCGAAAGCATACAGATTCTCTGTCTGTATCAGTTGAAATATACCATCTCATCAGCAAGGGGCTCGCATACTTCCACATGCTCTGCATAAAGCACGATGCCTTCTCCCTGATATTCCATTCTCTTCTCAAAAGCAACCTTCGCGGTAACATCTACCCACTGTCCTTCTGTTATCTTCGGGGCAAAAGCGCTCTTGCAGATGTAACCGAGGAATGTAGTATCGTCTGCACAGCATGTCATGGCTGTTCTTCCCGGAACAAAGAATTTGCTTCCCATTCCACGTGGTTTCAGGGCACGTGCCTTAAAATGAACTGTTTTTCCGACATAGCGATCCGGGTGATCCATGGAATCTACGAACCAGATACCATAATCCTCCGGAAGAATGTCTATCACCGGTGCATCAATATCAAACGGCATCTCGTCCTCAAAAAGATCTCCCAGCTCGCCTTCTTCATCCTCAAAGATGATCTCCGCACGCTGATTCACAACCTTGATGCTTCTTCTGTAAGATGGCAGCGGATCATCCTCCTCACAGCGGTTAAAGATAACCATATCTGCATTTCGGACCATATCCATAAAAAGGGACTTCATATTTGCCATATAAACCTGGAATGTGCTTGCATCCACACAGGTGATGTGCTGCTCTACAGCCCAGCCTTCCGGCTTCTCCATCTCCTCAAATCTGCTCACCAGCCACATGCCATTGTACTCAATAATCACTCGCTCCGGCTGATACAGGATCTCCATTGCTGCAAGTCTCTCCGGTGTAAGATCTTCTTCACTCTCAATGATCTCCACGTCGGTGTTGTGCTGTTTCAGCGCCTCTGCATCGTACTCCTCTTCTCCCTCTTCGCAGAGAATAAGAAGTGTTTTTCCATCGATCTGGAAATAATCCTGCTGCAGGGTAAAGTTCAGGAAAGAAGTCTTGCCGCTTTCCAGAAAACCTGTGATCAGATAAATGGGGACTCTGGTCTCTTCCATAAATTTATCCTGTCAGGTACTGTCCTATTTAATGTACAGTACCTGTTTCCTTTCTGTAATCTATAATTCTGAAAAAAATATTGTAATCACCGCTTTTTTATGCGATTCCGAAAAGCTCTTCCAGTGCATGCTCATCCAGTTTGGAACCGATCACGCACAGACGGCCTGTATACTCCGGTGCTCCCTCACGGATCTCTGTTTCTTCCGGAACCATATCAAAATAGATCCATGTTCCGTCCTCTGCAGGAAGCATTCCTTTTGCACGGAGAATGATACCGTATTTATCAGACTCGGAAAGTGCCTCAAGGATCTTCTCAAGTCCCTCACGTGTATATTTCTTAATTGTCTCACGGCCCCAGCTTGTGAATACTTCATCTGCATGATGATGGTGATGGTCATGGCCGCAGCCGCACTCTCCGTCGTGGTGATGGTGATGCTCATGGTCGTGTCCGCAGCCACACTCTCCGTCATGATCGTGGTGATGGTGCTCCTCATGATCGTGGTCGTGTCCGCAGCACTCTTCGTCATGGTCATGATGGTGATGATGCTCGTGCTCCTCATGATCATGATCGTGGCCACAGCAGCACTCCTCGTCATGATGATGGTGATGATGCTCGTGCTCCTCCTCAAGCATCTCCTGCTCCAGAGATACCGGGTGCTCCATTACCTCTACCAGTTTCTTTCCGTCAAGGTTCTCGATCGGAGTTGTGATGATAGCAGCATCTTTGTTCAGGCTGCGCAGAAGTTCCAGAGACTCCTGAACTTTCTTCTCTGTTGCAATATCAGTACGGCTCATGATAATAGCACCTGCATACTGGATCTGGTTGTCAAAAAACTCACCGAAGTTCTTCATGTACATTTTGCATTTCTTGGCATCAACAACAGTAGTATAGCTGTTCAGTTTAATATCAACTTCATCCTGAACACCCTGTACAGCCTTGATAACGTCAGAAAGTTTACCAACTCCTGATGGCTCGATAAGGATTCTGTCCGGATTGTATTTGGTAACAACTTCTTTCAGGGAAGTTCCGAAATCACCGACAAGAGAGCAGCAGATACATCCGGAGTTCATCTCACGGATCTGGATTCCTGCCTCTTTCAGGAAACCGCCGTCAATACCGATCTCACCAAACTCGTTCTCGATCAGTACAACCTGCTCACCGTTAAATCCGTCTTTCAGAAGTTTTTTGATCAGAGTTGTTTTTCCGGCACCAAGGAAACCGGAGATAATATCAATTTTTACCATTTTTATATACACTCCTTTTAACGTAGTTTGACCAGGAAGCGTTCATACCCCCTGGTTGTATCCTGTTATGATCATGACGGCAGGGAAAATTATCTTTTCCTGCCTCTGCTGTCATTATATCCATTTTGTGAAACAGATATTTATATTCTGTTTTACACTCAGATTAATACAGGGATGTGAAAAACTCACACCCCCGGAAGTCAAGCGAACATTCTCAATCCGCATTTATCTATCAGCCATTGATCATGAAACTCATAAGTTTATCAATGTCTTCTTTCTCTGCTGCAACGATCTCAAGCTCCGGAATCTCGCCGCCGGAAAAGATGTTTGCAAGAGATACATACTGGGAAAGTTTGGACTTCAGATTCAGTCTGTCTCCCTCTCCTGTTACAAGCTCTACTCTGCCCTTGCAGCTGTCAATTACCTTGAAAAATTCATCAATATCTGTAATATGTGTTACTTTCATTTGAAATTCTCCTTTCCTGATAGTCAAACCCACGCTTCTTATTTCGAAGAGTCTGATGTTCCAATTCACAGTAAAACCGGATTTCTTATTCTTAATCCGTTCTGCTAAATTATACCCCAGTGTTTTTAAAAAAGCAATCCCCGACGGGCAAAAACACTTCACAGATATTCAGGGGGAATCCCTGCATATTTCGTCACATTTCTTCTATTTCAACAGTGCAGTCTTTTCTGCCTTTCTGCCATTTCATAAGATATACCTTAAATCCGATGGAATCTCTGGCAATAGTAAACGGTTCTTCTCTTAAAATCTGAGATTCTATACCTTTGGCCTTCAGTTCTGTCTGCTTTGCTCTGGCTTTCTCTGTCAGGACCTTCAGCTGCTCATCTGCTTTTTTTCCAAAAGACCGGTTTCCATATCCCCCGGATGCTTTTCCAAGTTCTTCCAGAAGACACTCTGTTATCCGGATATGTCTGGTCTTATGAAGCATCACAGCCAGTCGTCTGGCCACCCACTTAAATGGAAATCTCCGATAAATACCAAGCCATCTTCCAAACGATCTGTCCCCGGCTTTCACAGTCACTTCTTCCATTACTTTAAATGCTTTTTCCGAAGGAATCCACGGATTTTCCCTCGGTACGATATATTGCTCAGATACTGCAGGATAACAACAGTAATTCAACGGCGGAAATTCCACAAGTGCAGCCAGTTTTTCTTCCAGAACATTGCAGCTGTCTCCACCAATATAATCATATTTATCTCGAAGGATAGCCAGTCTGTATTCCAGCTGGCGTAAAAATTCATAGCCTTCCACCCAGAAATGTCCGATCTGGCTGTAATCGTAGAGATGCTTTTCCAGGGTAAGGGTTTCAAAAAACAGGGTAACTACTGTATCCTCCTGATGCACAACCAGAATATATTCCTTTCCCTGCCGACTTAAGTCTGCCAGAATCTCCCCCTCGTAATCCGGCTTGTATACACCAGTCATGCGGGCATTTCCGAAAATGAGAAAACTTTCCACTGCGTCATTCATGAGATACACAAGACGTATCTCCCCGTCACATACATAATTTTCATTTATCGCAACCAGCTCAAACTGATCCTCACCAAGCAGCTCCGCCAGCTTCCGGAACGCATCAGGCAGCTCCTCAAAAGACTTCCGGGAAACATATCTCTCCGGTGTTGTTTTTCCCGTAATATTATTTCCAGTATCCATCAATTACCTCTTTGTTCAGTTTTTCACCGATGACGATCATAATCTCCTGACCAAGTTTCGTTGGCCGGATGCTGATCTCATGACGGGTGGCATTGAGCTCCAGCCACTGTCCGTCCTCTTTTTTCAGAAAACCTTTTACACGAAAAACAGCTCCGCAGGATGGATCATTCAGGATTTTTTCCGCAGTTTTCTGAAGCTCTGCTTCACTCTTATGCACATTCATAAAAAACAGGGAATCAAATCCACCGCCTTCTGCATAGGATTCCTTTACATAATCTTCCGCTACGTATCCGCAATCCAGAATCTTCTCCAGATCTGTATCTGTAAGATCATCCCAGTTTCCATCCAGAATTTCACTGTTCAGGTGGCGCTTACACTGGATCTGACCAAGTGCACGATTGAGATGTTCTTTTGTACTTTGAATTTCTTCCTCTGTGGCCTCCTGACTTCTGCTCAGAAGTACACAGCCTGCATCTGCCACTTCAGAAGCCAGAAGATAATCCGCTTCCGCTGAAAAATCCTCTGCCAGCTTTGCATCTACAATGGCTATCACATTTCCGATCTCATACCATTTATCCAGTGGTTCTTCATGAAGGGCATCAAAAAACTCATCCACATCAAAGATTCCGGATGGTTCTACAATGACACGGTCATAACCGCACATTCCCATGGCGATCAGTTTTGTCTTAAAGCGACGTCTGTGACAGTCTGCGTCACAGCCACCGGAAACCATCTCCAGCTCACAGTTGTCTCCCATCAGATCCTGAAGCAGCATCATATCCACATTCACTGCCCCGAAATCATTTTCCAGGATACCGATGTTCATGCCTTTTTTCAGAAGATAAGAGGCATATTTTTTTATAAATGTTGTCTTCCCGGATCCGAGAAATCCGGTTATCAGATCGATCTTTATCATATTTCTTCCTTTACTTTATCAGCTCTCCGGAGCATACAGTAAAATAAAATGTGAATATATGCTTTACTCATGTTCCGGGCATATTCAATAATCTCCCGTCCGACAAACGCCGGACTGCTATCAGTATATAATCTTTTTTCCGCAAAGAAAAGAGGCGGTCCTGAAAAATTCTCTCAGAACTGCCTCTTTCCGGCTATTTTATTCTTTTATGATCATGTATGAAGATTACTTTGTAAACAGGTCTACAAGATCCTGGCCGTCATCATATCCCTGATCTTTCAGTTCCTTAACGAACCACTCATCTACTCCGTCTACTGCTTTTTTGAAGGAATCGATATCCATGTCATCTTTCTCTGTAAATGTTACACCATTCTTCTTGGCCCAACGTGCTTTGATCTCATCATCACTGGAACGGTTGATATAACGCTCATACTCTACAGCTTTCTGACCGCACTCATCAACAACAGCCTGCTGTTCCGGTGTCAGTGCATCGTAGACATCCTGGTTGATACAGAAGAACAGACAGTCATAAATCGCATCCCACATGGAGCAGTACGGCTGTACCTCCTGTACACTGGCTGCATCGATAGCAGGTAACGGATTCTCCTCGCCCTCTACGGTATTCTGCTGAAGTGCTGTGTAGGTCTCGGACCAGTTCATGTTTGTGGCATCTGCGCCCCATCTCTTATAGCACTCCATAAGAAGATTAGAGCCGGCCACACGAACTTTCAGGTTCTTCATATCGTCTACTGTTTTTACTTCATGTTTGCTGTTTGTCAGCTCACGGAATCCGTTCTCTGCAATACCCATGCAGTGGAGTCCGTAGCCGTTAAGGATCTCCTTCAGCTTGTCTCCGGCCTCGCCGTCAAACTTCGCATCTGCGTCATCGTAGGAATCATAGATAAACGGCAGGGATACTACATTAAATCTCGGGTCAAATGCAGAGTAGATCAGATTGGAATGCATGGAGATCTGTACCGGGTCTCCGTTCATCAGTGCCTGAATACCCTCGGACTGATTTCCGTTTGTCAGCTGATCCGCTGCGTAAATATTGACTTTGACTTTTCCGCCGGTTGCTTTTTCCATAAGCTCACCGAACTTACGTCCTCCGTCAGCCCAGGTGCTTGTCTCTGTTGTGGAGCATGCAAAGTTCCAGGTTATCTCAGGCCAGTTCAGATCACTGTAATCCTCCACTGTATCTACAGAATCCTCTGTAAACAAATCTACAAGATCCTGTGCATCGTCATAGCCTTCACTCTTAAGCTCGTTTACAAACCAGTCGTCGATTCCGTCTACTGCTTTCTTGAAAGAATCGATATCCATATCCTCTTTCTTTGTAAAGGTCACACCGTTGCTCTTCTCCCAGCGACTCATGATCTCCTCATCGCCGGAACGGTTGATGTAACGCTCATACTCAACAGCCTTCTGACCTGCCTCATCAACAACCTGCTGCTGTTCCGGTGTCAGGCTGTCATAAATATCCTGGTTGATACAGAAGAACAGACAGTCATAGATTGCATCCCACATGGAGCAGTACGGCTGTACCTCCTGTACACTGGCTGCATCGATGGCAGGTAACGGGTTCTCCTCACCCTCTACAGTGTTCTGCTGAAGTGCTGTGTAGGTCTCGGACCAGTTCATGTTTGTGGCATCTGCGCCCCATCTCTTATAGCACTCCATAAGAAGATTAGAGCCGGCCACACGAACTTTCAGGTTCTTCATATCGTCTACTGTTTTTACTTCATGTTTGCTGTTTGTCAGCTCACGGAATCCGTTCTCTGCAATACCCATGCAGTGGAGTCCGTAGCCGTTAAGGATCTCCTTCAGCTTGTCTCCGGCCTCGCCGTCAAACTTCGCATCTGCGTCATCGTAGGAATCATAGATAAACGGCAGGGATACTACATTAAATCTCGGGTCAAATGCAGAGTAGATCAGATTGGAATGCATGGAGATCTGTACCGGGTCTCCGTTCATCAGTGCCTGAATACCCTCGGACTGATTTCCGTTTGTCAGCTGATCCGCTGCGTAAATATTGACTTTGACTTTTCCGCCGGTTGCTTTTTCCATAAGCTCACCGAACTTACGTCCTCCGTCAGCCCAGGTACTTGTCTCTGTTGTAGAGCATGCGAAGTTCCATGTCATCTCCGGCCAGTCAAGATCACTGTAATCAGCGATGGTATTAAAGGAATCACTTCCGTCTCCTGCATCCTTGGAGCTCTGGCTTCCTGTATCAGAGGACTGGTCTCCTGTATAGGAGCCCTCTTTTGCAAGCGCCTTCGGAAGAGCTGTGGAAACAGCCGGAATATAAGTGATGATCAGAAGAACTGCAACGGATGCAGCGATCATCGGCATAACTGCTCTGGAGATCTGCTGAAGAGTAACCTCCAGACCTTTTTTGATCTTGATACTGATAGCAACAAAAAGGTTTACACCTACAGGAGGTGTTACCTGTCCGATCGCAAGGTTAACTGTTGCCATAACACCGAATGCTACCACATCATAGCCCAGAGCCTTACATACCGGAAGCATGATCGGTACAAAAATGTACATCGCAGAGTTTGCATCAATGAAACATCCTGCGATCAGGAAAATGATGTTTACGATCAGAAGGAAGGTAAACTGATTATGTGCAATGCCGGCAAGAAGCTCAGATGCCGCATTTGCAATACCAAACTTGGTACATACAAAAGAAAACAGGGAAGCACTTGCCACGATCAGCATGATTCCGCCGGTTGTCTTTGCAGAGTCAACAAGAATGTCAAACAGGTCTTTGAGCTTAACCTCACGGTAGATCACCATACCAACAAACAGACCGTAAACAACGGATACCGCTGCAGCCTCAGTTGGTGTAAAGATACCGCCGTAAATTCCTCCGAGGATGATAACCGGCATCAGGAATCCCCAGAATGCATCTTTAAATGTATCCCAACGCTCTTTTGCGGAAGCTTTTTCACGGGATGGCTGAATGTTATGTTTCTTTGCCTCAATCATAACGATGATCACAAGAGCAACACCCATCAGAAGTCCCGGAACGATACCAGCCATAAACATATCTGCAATAGATACACCTGTGATGGAGGCGTATACAACGAATGCGATACTCGGTGGTATGACAATGGCGATGGAGCTAGAGGTTGCCATCAGTGCTGTGGAAAACGGTGCGGAGAAACCGCCCTGCTCAACCATAGCCGGGATCAGAACTGCTCCAAGTGCCGCAACAGTTGCAGGACCGGAACCGGAAATCGCTCCGAAGAAGCAAGCTACGATAACACATACAATGGCGATACCGCCCTTTTTATGTCCTACACAGGTATCTACAAAGTTGATCAGTCGTTTGGAAATACCAGCTTTTGCCATAATATTTCCGGACAGAACGAAGAACGGGATGGCAAGAAGCAGGAATTTACTGATTCCTGAGTACATGTTTGTAGCTACGATCGTCAGAGATGTGCCGGAATAAAGGATGGCACATACAGATGACAAACCTAAGCAGATCGCAATGGGAAGTCCCAAAATCAGGAAAACAAAGAAGGAGATAAATAAGATTGCACTGATCATTTATTTGTCCTCCTTTTCATCATCTTTTTTCATGCAGAAGTCCAGGCAGTACTCAATAAAATGAAGGATCATACAGCCTGCTCCGATCGGCACGAAGGACCAGAAGATCCACTCCGGCCAGTTCAGTACGAAAGTTCTCTTACCGTTTGCAAGCTGTGTGAGAACTTTGTCCATTCCGTATTTAAACAGGATTGCGGAAAAAACAATGCTGAGAACCGTAATCAGGATCACAGATGGTTTTTCCAGCTTTTTCGGAAGACGGTCCGTAAACAGTGTCAGGCTTACCAGTCCTCCCTTTTCACGACAGGCAAGTGCTGCTGCCAGAAGTGTAATGAGAACAAACACCGCTACAACAAGCTCTTCTGTAAAAGACCATGAGCGATGGATGACCTTACGGGAAAATACATTTCCCACAGTCAGCACAAGGATCAGCAGTGTGGAAATAACCAGTACGATTTTTTCTACTGCTGCAAGTGCGTTCATGAGTTTTTTGTACACTTTCATACTCTTTCCCCTTTTGTATATTTTTCCGGTTTCAGATCCTTACCCCGTGGTTTAAAATGTTTTTGGATAAAAAAAATCCGTCCCCTCTCAGGGACGGATATAAAATTCCGCAACCACCCTGTTTCTCCATTGAAACAAGCACGATTCTGCAACGTACCGGCATACGCGACTTCTGTAACGGGAAGCACCCGTGAAAACCTACTTACTTATCGAAAACTTTCGGCTTTCCTTCTCAGGGATGATATTCAAGGCAGTTCCGACGCTGCATCACACCAGTCACAGCTCTCTGAAGACGGTTCCTCTGTCTCTACTGATTCCCTTCATGGAATTTACTTTTGTTATGTGTTAACTCTTTAATGAGCTAAACAAATTCTAACTCTGTTTGTTTTGATAGTCAAGTTTTTTTTTCAAAAACTCCTTCAGGCGTTCTTTCCTTCTCCGGCAAAGTACTCCTTCACAAGCTTTACAACCACACCGGAAAGCAGGAATACTGCGATCAGGTTGGGGATCGCCATAAGACCGTTGAAGGTCTCAGCAATACTCCAGAGAAGTCCGAGATCAACAGTTGCGCCGATGATCGCTACCAGAGAGTACAGCACCATAAAAGGCCTGATAGCTTTTTCCTTAAAAAGAAACTCCGCACATCTGGCTCCGTAAAGTCCCCATCCAATGATAGTGGAAAATGCGAAGCAGCACATGGCAACTGCTGTAAAGATGGAAACCCAGTTTCCGTATGTACTGGTAAAGCCGCTGATGGTAAGCTCTGCTCCTGCTGCTGCGCCATAACCAACCGGCACCCCGCTGCAGAGGATAACAAGTGCTGTCAGCGTACAGATCACGATGGTATCTGTAAACACCTCGAAAATTCCGAAGAATCCCTGTTTTACAGGTTTTCTGGTGTCTGCACAGGCATGTGCGATGGAACCGGTACCAAGACCTGCCTCATTGGAAAAAATACCTCTGGAAACACCTTTTTTCATGCTCATGAAAAAGCTTCCTACTGCACCACCTGTTACAGATGCCGGATTAAAAGCTCCGCTGACGATAGAGCCGAAAACACCCGGAACATTTTTCCAGTTGATGATAACTACACCGACGGCAAGAATAATATAAAACAATGCCATAAACGGTACCAGTTTTTCTGTAACCTGGCCGATCCTTTTGATTCCGCCAAGCAGGATCATTGCCACAAGAATCGCAAGGATGATCCCCATAACAAGGTTTACCGTAGAAGTATTGTCTGCAGCGATCATATTGTAATTGATCAGTGCAGAATCAATAGCTGTTGTAATGGTATTAACCTGGGTTGCATTTCCGGTTCCGAAAACAGTAAGCACACCAAAAGCGGAAAACAGATATGCCAGCCAGTGCCAGTGTTTCTTAAGACCATTCTTAATGTAATACATTGGTCCTCCAACCAGATCTCCGTTGGCATTGGTTTCGCGGAAATGTACAGCGAGTGTAACCTCGGAAAACTTCGTACACATTCCAAGAAGTGCGGAAATCCACATCCAGAACACGGCACCCGGTCCTCCAATGGCAATAGCACCTGCCACACCTGCAATATTTCCCGTTCCCACGGTAGCAGCTAACGCCGTACAAACAGCCTGAAACGGTGTCAGACTTCCATCGGAAGCTTCTCTTTTCCGAAGCATACGTCCGATAGTGACCCTGATGGCATAGGGAAATTTCCGGATCTGGAGAAAATTCGTGCGGATACTTAAATAAAGACCTACACCAATAATACAGATCATCGCAGGAACGCCCCAGATAAAATTGTTTACGGCAGCATTCACTGATTCAATAACAGATAACATTCTATAACCCTTCCCTTATTTAATTTTGTCTTTTTGGATTGTACGTTTGTCTGTACAAAAAGACGATTCGTTAGATTATATCACATTTTCTGTCGAATGTATAAGAGAAAAGCTTTATAATTTTACTATGATAAAGAAAGAAAGTGAATAAAAGCTGCCAATCCTGTTATCAAATATGTGACCCACCTGTAATAAAAATATTTATCTGTGGTCAGCATCATTTTCCGTATCATCCAGGAATGTAAATATATATCCCCAGTATTTCTCCAGTATCTTGCCTCTGCTTCCATAGATCTCATGCTTTGTTCCGATCATATGTATATAATCACAGGTCGTTTTTCCCTGGCGATTGATCTTTCCGGCAAAATTTTTCAGGGCACGGACAGATACCAGATCTTCGGTCTGAGCCTGGATGAGCAGCATTGGTGCCGTATATTTTTTCCATCCGTAGAGACGCAGATACCAGCTCATTTCCGCAGAAGCCCAGAGCCAGCCGTAGGATGGAGACCAGGTCTGGAGCTCCTTATGTTCTGCACGGAGATTTTTGTATCTCTCGTATCTTGGTTTTGATGTTGCGGAGCTTGTCTCAAAAGAACCACTGCCATCGTAAGGCTTTCGGCCAGCAACATATTCCTCATCTTTTCCGAGAATACATTTCTCCAGTGCTATGCCGGTAGCCGCCGGCCACGGTACATTATCTGTAAGAGGACGGATCATTGGAGAAGAGAGTATTACCTTATGAAACCAGTCCGGCTCCCAGGCTGCTGCAATGCCACCGATGGCACCGCCCATGGAATGTGCATACAAGTTAAGTGGCAGATCCGGATGTGCCTTCTTTATGTAGCGGCATTCTTTCAGAAAATCCCGGATATATCTTCTCCATGTATCGATGTGGACCAGAGACGGGTCTGCGGTAAGGCGATAGCTGCGACCATGGCCGCAATGCTCCGGAATATATACGTGATAGCCTTCCTTAAGAAAATAATAGGCCACTTCATCATATTTCACTGCTGATTCTGTAAATCCGTGGCTGATAACGATAACACCTCTGGGCTCATCTGCAAGATACTGAAGCATATGGATCTTACCTGTGATCCGTTTATTCTCATTGCGAAACGGATAATCCGCACCTGGTACATAAAGCTCCCTTCTACGTGCCAGAAGATATGGTGTTACGATATTTTTCATGGTTTCCTCGTATTCATTTTCATGTATGATCTTCATATTGGTTCAAACCTCCCTTGCTTTTACTGTATTGCTCTTTAGCTTTCGTCAAAAAATGCCCGGACGTACTGGTCGATACCGGGCATTTTTCCTTTTATTTCTGTTATTTAATAAAACTTCACAATATCTTCCACATCTTTACGTTTCGGATGTACCGGCTCCTCTGCTGCTTTTCCGATGGCGATCACAGCTACAACTGTTTCTGTTTCCGGTATGGAAAGGAGCTCGCGGAGTTTATCTCCTGCACGGAGTCCCATGATCAGTGTACCATAACCCAGTTCCTGTGCTTTCAGAATCAGATTTTCATTCTGAAGTCCCAGATCATAGCATCCCCAGCCATTTCCGAGCTCGTTGTCCGGTGTGCCATCCTTCTGGAAACCGGAACGGTTATGTACAAATGTAGTGATGATCAGAGAGGCATTCTCTGCTTTTGCCTGGTTCATTTCCGGCAGGCATTCTTTAGCAACTTTTTCTGCCATATCTTCAGATGTCACACAGTAATATCTTCCGGTCTGGGAATTCTTCCAGCTTGGAGCTTCCTGCGCCGCCCTGATTATAGTCAGCAGCTCATCTTTTGTGATGCGTCCCTCCGGACTGTATTTACGGATAGTTCTTCTTTCTTCGATCAGTTTCTGAAATTCCATGTTATTCCTCCTCATTTGCATGGTGCAGAATTTGTGAAGTTCAGGGTTCTGCAGTTGTTTCAGGTTACGGATTTATTTATGCGTACTGATTTTTATGAAATGATTTTAGCATAATACTGTATTGAAATCAATTTTCCTGAAGGCTTCCAGCGGAATCTTTCGAAATTCTGTTGCCTTCATGAAATACCGCTTATGAAGATTTTTTTCGATTTACAATATAAATACCCACGCATACCAAAAACAGTGCGATCAGGCTGCCCATATTGAATGCCTGACGGAACTCACCCAGAATCAGTGCTGAAAGAATCACACTGAACAGCGGATTGACAAAACCAAAGATTGCCACTTTCGAAACATCATTGTATGCGAGGAGCACTGACCAGAGTGTGTAAGCCACTGCGGAAACCATTGCCAGATAAAAAACAATTCCACCTGCTGTTACATTTCCAAGATGTCCTCCCATCATTTTTCCGATAAAGAACAGCACGATTCCTCCCATGGTAAACTGTGTTCCGCTGAGTACAACAGGAGATACTTTTCTGGAAAAAATATTGATCAGCACTGTAGACATTCCATAGGAAAACTGTGCGATCAGAATGAATCCTTCACCTGTGAGCCTGAATCCCCCATCCAGAGAATTTCCCATCATATTGATCACTACCACACCTGCAAAACCCAGGATGCAGCCGAACATTTTTCGACTGGTCATCCGCTCCTTGCGAAAAACAAGGCAGGATAACAAGATCGCGATAAAGTTGCCAAGCCCTGTGATGATCGCACCCTTAACACCTGATGTATGCGCTACTCCTATATAAAAGAAGAAATACTGGCATACCGTCTGCGCCAGGCATACAGGCACTGCATATTTCAGAACAGTCAGGTCCGGGATCATTACTTTCCGTTCACTGACAGATGCAAAGATCAGTACCAGGATTCCTGCCAGTGCAAAACGCACTCCTGCAAAAACGATCTGGCTTGCTGTATCCGCAGAATCTACCTGCATCAGCCGGTAACCTGTCTTGATCACAGGGATCGCACTTCCCCACAGAAGACAGCAGACACAGGCCAGTGCCGCTACTACCCAGGTTTTTGTTAATGTTGTTTTTTTCTGTTTCATGTATTTATTCTCTCTTTCCCAAAACTTCTTCTATCTGTCCATTTATCGCACTGGTGCTTACATCCCGGAAATCGGTCTTTTTTTTCTGTACTCCAAAAATGTCTTTTACAATGCTTCTGTACCTGTTTATTCTTGAACATGTTGCCCACATTCTGTTATATTTTCTGAACACTTTTTCTTTCTATAACACATAGCAATCATATCGAATGGCTTTCCCTTTCAGTGTGTAGGATGGTTCCCTGCCTGCCAGACATTCACTTTTCAGCGGTCGTTTGACAATGATCTTATCCGGATTTACCTTAATAGCCGCATCAAAAAGATCTGTCTCCTCAGAACACGGCGGTTCCAGTTTCTGGATCAACTGCAGCTTCTTATTGATAAGACTGGATTTCTGCCTTGCAGGAAACATAGGATCAAGATAAATCACATCTACCGGATCCAGAAGTTTCGACATACATTCCACACTGTTTCCCTCAACCACTTTCATACGGTTGGCAATCTCTTTCAGCTCCATATTTTTCCTGGCACGACGGATGGCATCTTTCAAAAGTGCCGCGATCACAGGATTCTGCTCATACAAAGTCACTTCATAGCCCTGCGCAGCCAGCAGGAAGGCATCTTCTCCCATTCCGGCAGTAGCATCTATAGCCTTCCTGCCCACTTTATCAGATTTGGCTGCCTTAACCAGCATTTCATGCTGCAATCTTCCATTCGTCACTCTGTGCAGCATGGTTTCCACAAAATCTCCCTGATACGTCAGCCCAAACCCAGACAGGAAAACTCCCCTGGAATCAAATCGAACCGTCAGATAATCTCCCGGCTTATCCTGTATTGGCGCACCTGTCCGCCTGGCAAAGGACTCCGCCATATCTCTCTGTCCACCCTTTCCCAGACAGACTACAATTTTATCATTCATTCCTGTTCTCACTTTCATCATATATGGTTTCCGCAGCTTATTACTGTTCACAATGTTGCATAAAACCTGCAATTGTTACTTGTATTTCGCTGTATTACATATCTCAAAATTCACGGAATGCTTCTATTTTACAATTTTGCATGGAAAATTGCAATTTTATCTCAATGCCTGAGTTAAATTAAATGGATAAAAAGAAATACACGATAGGCGTTATGATCGGAAATGCTATTTCTCCTCACATAGGATAATTAATAAAAGGAATTTACCGCGCTTCTGCTGATATGCAGATAAATGTTTTCTTTTTTCTTGGAATCCACAGCGGATATTATTATAACCTCAGCAAAGAATGTTCAGTTGATAAAGATTTTGATTATCAGTTTAACGTTGTCTATGATTGTCAGGCCTTTACACGTATTGATGCCCTGATTATCGAATATGGTTCTTTAAGCCTTTTTCTTAACAAGAAAGAACAGAAAAAATTCAATAGCATTCCAAAAGTCATCCTGGAAGACAGATATACCAACCCCGGAACTACTTCGATCATCAGTGATAATTATAACGGCATGTATACGCTCGTAGAGCATCTTATAAAAGATCACGGATATCGCAGCTTCACCTACCTCGCAGGCCCCGAAGGCATTACAGATGCTGACGAACGAAAAAATGCAGTTTTGGATGCCTTCCCTCATATGGAAGCCCTGATCTTATTTGCAGAGCTGGACCATCTCAAAGAGATTAATGATGTTTTCGGCCATGCAGAAGGTGATTTTGCCATAAAATACTGCGGTGAAAAAGATCTACTGATCGCAGAGGAAAGGAAAGCTGCAGATCTGGCACTTTATGAAGTCAAGAAAAGGCACCGGGAATCTGTCAGAAAATAACATATATCTCATCACAGAAAATCCCAGGTGTCGCCCGATCATTTTTTGATTCGACGACACCTGTTTTTCTGTTACTGATCTGTTCTGAGAATTCTTTATGGGATCATTCATTTTTCTTTTTTACTAAATGGCAGATTGTTGTTTTCACTTTTTCAATATCCAAAGGCTTCGCCAGATGAGCGTTCATACCCACGGCAATGCACTTTTCAGCATCTTCCTGGAATGCGTTCGCTGTCATAGCTATAATAGGTATTGTTTTTGCATCTGAACGTTCTGATGAACGGATTTTCTTCGTAGCTGTATATCCATCCATAACAGGCATCATCAGATCCATCAGAATTGCATCAAATGTCCCTGCCGGTTTCTCTTCAAATAATTCCACTGCCTGCTGCCCATCCTCCACTCTGGTAATCAACGCTCCGACATCTTCGAGAACTGTCTTCACTATTTCCGCATTCAGCTCATTATCCTCTGCAAGGAGAATTCTTTTCCCTTTTATTGTGTGAATTGCAGATGGCTTAATGGTATTCTGGCTTCCATATACCTCTTCTTTCGATGCTATGTCAAAAGAAATATCTACTGTGAATTTTGTTCCAATGCCCTGTCTGCTTTCTACCTGAATACTTCCACCCATCAGTT
>OLRY01001220.1_pt1 | contig 25591 bp, 17 predicted proteins | sample 1672541 | NCBI WGS metagenome assembly OLRY01 (sample SAMEA3136697, study PRJEB25190) | human gut metagenome | biome: human gut; feature: human-associated habitat; material: faeces | place: Austria | collected 2013 | reverse complement strand
TAAAAATAATTAAAAAATAGACGTTAGTATGTTTTAATAAATACCAACGTCTACTTTTTTGACATTTTTTAATAATTATTATATTTTTTTTGAAAACTTGTTAATCGCTTTTTGTTAGTGGTTAAATAAATTTCTATATCAGGAGTTATGTCATAAAGTCCATCGCAAACAGAAATGTAAGTGTTAGAATTAGCTATTATAATATAAGTGGATTCCCAATAATGTAGTTTTTTATAATAAACTTCTATTGGAAAATTATCTCTTATAGCATCTGGATTTGTTACATAATCTCCAGCATTGTACATTTTGAGTTCTGCTTTTGAATGACCATTAAGGCGAACAGCTTTAATTAAGAATATGTAAGCTATTGTAATGATAATGCAGATAGTAATACATATTATCATGATGTGTGTTTGAAAAAATGTCATAAAAAAACCTCCCTTTAATTAAATGTTGTAAAGTTTCTATATGTAAAACCTCCAAAGGAGATATAAAGGATTAATTGGAATAAACCCAATGTATAAAGATTATATCATAAAGATAAATAAAAGTCATTGTTATTTAAAGAATTTATGTAAAATATTTACAAGAGGTATTAAAAATGTTAAAATGGATTTGTTATATAATAAGTGAAAGGAAGAGATAGAAAGATGAAACTTATATCATGGAATGTAAATGGAATAAGAGCATGTATAAATAAAGGATTTAAAGAATTTTTTAAAGAAATAGATGCAGACATTTTTTGTATACAAGAAACAAAATGTCAACCAGAACAAATAGAGTTAGAATTTGAAGGATATAAATCATATTATAACAGTGCAGAAAGAAAAGGATATTCAGGTACAGCAATTTACACTAAAATACCGCCAATAAATGTGTTTTATGGAATAGGCATAGATGAGCATGACAAAGAAGGAAGAGTAATAACTTTAGAATTTGACGAATTTTATATGGTAACAATATATACACCAAATTCAAAAAGAGAATTAGAAAGACTAGAATATAGACAAGTATGGGAAGACGAAATAAGAAAATACTTATTAAAACTAAACGAAAAAAAGCCTGTAATAATGTGTGGAGACTTAAATGTAGCACATGAAGAAATAGACTTAAAAAACCCAAAAACAAATAGAGGAAACGCAGGATTTACAGATGAAGAAAGAGAAAAAATGACAGAACTATTAAAATCAGGATTCATAGATACCTTTAGATATTTATACCCAGATAAAACAGACAGTTATACATGGTGGTCATATATGGGAAAAGCAAGAGAAAAAAATGTAGGATGGAGAATAGACTATTTTATAGTATCTGACAGGATAAAAGACAAAATTCAAGACGCTATAATATATCCAGAAATTTTTGGAAGTGATCACTGCCCAGTTGGTTTAGAGGTGCTTTTGGAGACGGAAAAAAAACACCCAGTAAGTAAAAAATGAGATAGTAATGAAAGGAATTAAATAATAATGAAAGATATTAAGGAAGAAAAAACGGAAGTTAAAAAATTGAGTGCTAAAAGGTGGATATCGTATTTTTTATTAGCAGTATGCATAATTATTGTATATAAAATATTTGACAATTTTGGAAATGTACAAGAATGGTTTGGAACATTTTTTAAAGTATTAAAACCATTTTTGGCTGGGATTTTTATAGCATATATTTTAATGTTACCATGTAGAAAGATTGAAAAAACTTATAAAGATTGCAAAATCAAGTTTTTATCAAAACATGCTAGAGGATTAAGTGTATTTACAACATATTTAATAGCAATTCTAATACTTATAATTATTATAAACTTTATTTTTCCTGTATTAAAAGAAAGTATAACAGAATTGATTATGGGAATACCAACTTATTATGAAAATGTTGTAAATCAATTAAGTAACTTGCCAGAAGATTCTATATTTAAGAGTGATGTAGCAAATACAATTATAGAGAATATACGTAATATAAATGTACAACAATTATTAAGTTTAAACTATGAAAAGGTATTGCAATATGCCCAAAATATATTAAATGTATTTTCATCAATTTTTGATGTTTTTGTATCGTTGGTTGTTTCTGTTTATGTTTTATTACAAAGAAAAGAAATAATGAGTTTTTTAAACAAGCTGGCTAAGCGAGTATTTAATAAAAAGGCTTATAATCATATAAATAAATATTTTGGACAAGGAAATGAAATGTTTTTCAAATTTGTAGGTAGTCAAGTTATAGATGCATTTATTGTAGGAATATTAACAACAATAGCGATGAGCATAATAGGTGTTAAATATGCACCATTATTAGGCTTTATGATAGGGTTGTTTAATCTAATCCCATATATTGGTGCTATTGTTGCAGTTGCGATTGCAATTTTGATAACATTTATTACAGGAGGATGGCTTCAAGCATTAATTATGGCAATTGTTGTAGTTGTTTTGCAACAAATAGATGCTAATATTATTAATCCACGTATTATAGGAAATTCTTTGGAAATAAGTCCATTATTAGTAATTTTTTCTGTAACGGTTGGTGGGGCATATTTTGGAATGATTGGAATGTTTTTAGCAGTTCCAGTGGCAGCAGTTATTAAACTTATTTTAGAGGATTTTGTAAATAATGATGTAATTTAAGAATTGTAATTTTTATAATAGATTTGTGATTTGATTATATAAAATGTTAATAATAGATATTTAATAGTTCAGTATTTGATATTGAAATTATGATGATTAATATAAAAATATACTTAATTTAGTAGATACTAAGTGGTGTCTTCTGGCTAGGTATATTTTTTTGTTGAGTTAAAAAATCCTGGAAAGGGCATAATTAAGTAATAAACTTAAATAAAAATGTATATCTCATTTTATACCATATACCAACAAAAAATGCAATATTAAGCATTAAAAAAATTTCAAAAAGATTATATAAAAAATCTATAAAATCGGTGATACTGTAAGTAAATATGATTTTTTTATTTTTTATTAAGTTTATTACTTAATAAAAAATAAAGGAGGAAAAGTACAAATGCTAAGAAAAAAAGGAAAAACAAAAGGAATAACGTTAATAGCATTAGTAATAACAGTAATAGTATTACTTATACTAGCAGGGATAACAATTAATGCATTAGCAGGAGATAACCGGATTATTAAAAAGAGCAACAGAAGCAAAAGAAAAAACTATTATAGCAGAGAAAGTAGAAGAAGTAAAAATGGCACTAATGGAAGTAATAGCAGAAAATAATGGAGACAGAGAAAAGGTAACAATAAGTAAAACTTTAGAAGTAATAAAAAAGAACTATAATAGTAAAAAAGAAAAAGATTCAATAATAGGAGAGGCTTTAGGAGATGAAGAGGATAAGTTTCCGGGAGATATAATATACAAAAAGCCATCATCGAAAATAACAAAAGATATAGTAGTAATAGTAGACAGTAACTTAAATGTATCAGGATATGTGGAAGAACCAGATGAAGATGAAAATATTCCAAAAGAAGATATACCGGAAAGTGAATATACAGCTACAGAAGATGTATATTACTATGAACCAGATTTAAGTAAATTTAACACAGAAGCAACATACTATGTAACATATGATGAAAATGGACAAAATGAGACAATATATGGAAGAATAGACAGAGTGGAAAAACCATCAACAGGATGGCATAATTATGGAAAGAAATTGTGGGCAAACGTGGTTACAGTAACAGATAGTAATGTAACATATTGGACATGGATACCAAGGTACAAATATGGAACAGAAGGAAATAGTTCAAAAGTATATTTTGTAGATTTGAATGGAAAATGTAAAAAGAAAATAGATGATGTAGACCAAGAAATAGATGTAAGTGGATATGAATTACCAGAAAGTTTTAAATTTGGAGGAACATATTTAAAAGGATATTGGGTAAGCAAATACGAAGTGCAGCTTTCAGAAAAGAGTGGATTGGAACAGCTACGAACAAAGGTAAATGGAGGAAATCTAGAAATAGGAACAACAAATCCAAGTGGATTATATACGATATATGTGAATGGAGTAAAAAGTGTTGAACATCAAAGTTTAGATACTGCGTATAGTATGAAAGGACTAAAATCATCAAAAATATATGATATATGTGTATATAGTGAAACAAATAACAGGATGGTAGGAAGAGAAAAGAAAATGGTAAAAAATGTTATAAAAGTAGACACTAGTGGATTTGAAAAGACAAAAACATATTATGTAATGTATGACCAAAATGGCAAAGAAAATATAGCAGGAAGGATGGATAAAATATCAGAGCCAATAGGATGGTATGATTATCAAAAACAAATTTGGGCAAATGTGGTAACAGTAAATGGAGATGATGTAACATATTGGACATATATACCAAGGTATGAATATGATGTAGATGGAATATATGAGGCAACAACATTATCAAAAGTAATATTTATAGATACTACACAAACAACAGCAGATGCAGGATTTACAATACCAGAAAGCTTTAAATTTAATGGACAAGAAATACCAGGATATTGGGTAAGCAAATATGAAGTACAACTGAGTGAAACATCTGGAATAGAACAAATAAAAGTACAACAAAATGGTTCGGAAGAACAAATAACAACAACAGCTCCAAGTGGTAAATATACAATATATGTGAATGGCGAGAAAAAAGAAACAGGAGTAACATTACCATATTCATTAAGTAACATAAAAGAAAAAAATGATTATGAAATTTGTTTATATAGTGAAGAAAGTAATAGAATGATAGGTTCTACAAAGAAATCAGATATCATAAATAGTATAATAGATGTGGATGTTAGTGGATTTAATCCAGATTGTACATATTATGTGCTTTATGATGAAAATGGAATAAATGAGCAAATAGGTGAAAATATTCAATTAGATGCACAAGGTAATTTAACTAATATGCCAGATAAATGGTATGATTATGAGAATAAGAAATGGGCAAATTTAGTAACAAAAGGGACAGATGAAAGTGGAAATGAATTGATTTCATATTGGACATATATACCAAGGTATGAATATAATGTAGATGATTTATATTCAACAGCTACAGGAAAATCAAAAGTAAGATTTATAGCAAAGACACAAAATACAGCGGATGTAGGATTTGTAATACCAGAAAGCTTTAAATTTAATGGACAAGCTTTAACAGGATATTGGATAAGTAAATATGATGTTCAAGGAACAATAAATTAAATAAGTTATATAAGAAATATTTTAAATTTTTAGAATGTTTAGGAGGAAGAAGAGATGAATATTAAAAATAAAAAAATAATAATGATGATTATTGTAATTATATCAGCAGTAATATTAATTCCTAATATGGTACAAGCAGGATTACAGGCTAATAAAGACGGAATAAGTTTAATAAAGATGAAACCAAATGATCTATTTATAGCTATAAGAAAAATGGAAACACAATATGGAACGTTGGGTAAAAGTGCGATTTTAGATACTACTACTTATTTAGATTCTACAGGAAATGGCATTGATTGTCATATGGCATTAAGTACTGAGTTTGGAACTGTTGGTATTTTAGCGTATTCTGAATATGGGGTGATTCCTACAGAATCAAGTGATACAACAACAGGAAATGAATCTGGGGTTTATCAATTAGGATATGGAAATGGTCAGTATGCTTGTGGAATTTTGACAACTTCAGAAGAAAATTATATGAATGTTATAGCGAAGGCTGATACCAGGTATTATAATAAATATGATTCTAAAATACCTATAGCTGGAGATGGAATGGGAAAATTAGGATTTCAAGCTTATTATCCTGGTACAACTTCTTCTATTTCAATACGTGGTGGTTCAGGAATTCTTCATGCGGGAGCTTATGGTAATTATACATATGGTAATTTTAGTTCTCGTGCAGTAGTAGTATGTGGAACAGGTCTTTAAAATATGATAAACTTTATATAAAAATAGAAAAAGTACTATAGTAATTGCTATAGTACTTTTAATAAGGTCTATTTATTTTTCTTTTTGCCTTTAAAAATAAAAACAAAAATAAGAATAAGAATTACAGCAATAATTGCAATTAATCCAGGCCAGCCTAAAATAGAAACAACTTTGCTGCCCAAAGACATAATAATACCAGCCAATAAAACACCTAGAGTAACAGCAGAAATGCTTGTTTTAAAATCAATATTTAAAAAGCTAGCAGCTAAAGTTCCTGTCCAAGCCCCTGTACCAGGTAGAGGAATACCAACAAATAAAAGTAAGGCAAAAAACAAACCTCTTTCTCCAGCTGTTTCTTTTAATTTTTCTCCACCTTTTTCACCTTTTTCAAGGCACCATGTAAAAAACTTGCCAATTACTTTTTTATCTTTTCCCCATTCAAGTACTTTTCTTGCAAATAAGTATATTATAGGAACAGGTAGTATATTTCCTATTATAGCTACAGGATAATAAATAAATATATTAAGTCCTAGACTTTCTGCAATTGGTATAGCCCCTCTTAGTTCAACTATAGGAACCATGCTTATAAAAAATGTTATTAAATATTTTACAAATATAGGTAATGATGACATTTCTATCGTCCTTTCTTAAGATAATAATTAAGTATATTTTAATTAGATAATTTAAAATATTCAAAGTAAATTTTGTGTACTATAAATTAAATTATCTATAATATGAATTTTAGAAAATATATCATAATTATATGTTATTGTCAATTACTCTATGACTTTAAAAATAGTATTTTAATATATGCAAAATTATCAAAACTTTGTATGTGAAAATATAAAATTTAAAATTAAATAATTAAAAATACACATAATACCTAAAGGAAGAATTTTATCAAAAAGATAATGTAAATCAGTTATATCAAACCACCAATTAAAAATTGTAAGGCAACAAATAAACAAAGCAATCATAAGTAAAGCAAGAGTCAATCTGAAAGGAGAAAAAGGTAATTTTGAATTTTCACTTTTCCTACTTTTTGCTAAAGTAAATAATAAAAGTAACCCTAGAGTACCTGTTGAGATAATGCATAAAGTAGAACTTTCAGATGCTGTTAAAATATTATATTTTTTCAATATTGTTATTGCAAAAATATTTGTTGTTACACATAATGCTGTTGGTAATGATTTTGATATTACATTTCTTAAAAAATTACCTTTTATTCGTTCTTTATTAGGTTCTAATGCTAAAACAAATGAAGGAATACCTATTGTTACAGTACTTATTAAACTTAATTGAATTGGTTCAAAAGGATAAGGTTCTCCAATTAATAAAAACAAAATTGCATTTAAACATGAGTAAATAGTTTTAACTAAAAATAAAGAAGCGGAACGTTCAATATTATTTATGGTTCTTCTACCTTCTGCAACAATTTTAGGCATTGAAGAAAAGTTAGAATCTAGCAAAATAAGTTGGGATACATTTTTAGCTGCATCACTTCCATTAGCCATTGCAATACTGCAATCAGAAGTTTTTAAAGCTAAAACGTCATTAACACCATCACCAGTCATTGCAACTGTTTTACCATTGCTTTGTAATGCTTCTATAATTAATTTTTTTTGAATAGGTGAAACTCTACCAAAAATAGTGTGATTTTCAACTATTTTATCGATATCGCAATCTTTAATAGTAGACATATCAATATATTTATCATAATTTTCTAATCCAACTTGTTTGCCAATTTTAGAAACTGTTACAGGGTTATCTCCTGATATTATTTTTATATTTACTCCTTGATTTTTAAAATATTCAAGAGTTTTTTTAGCATCTTTACGTATTTTATCAGAAACAAGAACAAATCCAAGCAATTCTAAATTTTGTGGTAGGTCATTATTTTCAAATTTATTATTTGAATGAGATATTGATAGAACTCTGTAGTTTTCTTGATAACTTAAAATCTCATTTTTATATTTGTTAAATTGTTCTTTTAGTACAAATTCAGGGGCACCTAAAACATAACTTCCTTTATTTTTTAAAGATATGCCAGACCATTTTTTTTCAGAAGAAAATGGTACTGCATGGTCAAGCTGATAATTTTCATTGATGTTATTAGTAATATTACAAAAATCTCTAATTGCTTCTATGGTTGTGTTGGAATCTGGTGAAAACTTAGCAAATAACTGCAATATAGTTTTTAAGTTTTCTTGTTGACTACTCATAGTGGCTATTATTTTTTCTACTTGAAGACTACCTTCTGTTAGAGTACCAGTTTTATCGAGACAAAGAGTATCAACTCTTGCTAATGTTTCTATACAGTAAAGTTCTTGTACTAGGACATTTGATTTTGAAAGTCGTATTACACTTACAGCTAATACTGTGCTAGTTAGTAGTACAAGTCCTTCTGGTATCATACCAATTATTGCGGCTACTGATTTTATAACAGCTGTTTTATAAGTGTTACCCGGAATATGTAATTGATTAGCAAAAAATAAAAGTCCAATAGGTATAATTGCAAAAGTTAATATTTTAATTATTTTATCTAAAGAGGTCATGATTTCGGATTTTATTTTTTTTACATATTTTGCACCACTTGAGATTTGAGCAGTATAGTTTTCTTCTCCTATATGCTCGATTTTTGCAGTAGTATTGCCACTTACTATATAACTACCAGAAAGTAAAATATCTCCTACTTTTTTTCTAATTGTATTGGTTTCTCCAGTTATACAAGATTCATTCACTTCAACTTCATTACTTAATATTTTACAATCTGCTGCAATTTGTTCTCCTGTTTTTAAAATGATAATATCATCTAAAACTAATTGATGAATATCTATAATTTCTGTTTTTCCATTTCTTATTACTTTTGCTTTAGGAGAGGCAACTATTGATAGTTTGTCTACAACTTTTTTTGAATGAATTTCTTGTATTGTACTTATTGCAGTATTTATTATTACTATTAGTAAAAATAACATATTTTTATATGATTTTACACATAATATACATATTGCTAATATAATATTTATTATATTAAATAGTGTAAAAAAATTTTCGTATATTATTCTTTTTATGCTCTTAGTTGGTATTGTTGTATCATGATTTACTAAGTCTTCTTCTATTCTTTTTTTTACTTGATCTGTTGTTAAACCTATTTCGATGTTTGGATTATATCTTTCTACATTTTTCAATTTTATCATCTTCCTTTTTACATTCAAAATTATACTGATTTTTATTTTATAAATCAAGTTTTTACTAAAAATATTAAGAAAGTTATTATGTACGTTGAATTTATAAGTAAAAAATCACTGTTTAGCTATTGACAGAACAGTGATTTTTTTGATATAATATATAAGAATTTTCACGAAAAATATTAAAATCGAACGAAGAAGTTAAAATCAACAAATTTTAATCAAAGATTTCAATTTTAAGAAAAGAGGAATTAAATATAGAAAACCGTAGGAAAATCTAAAATGGAGAGCAGACATTTTAGGTAACTTAAAGGAGCTATATTCTAAGAAGGACTTTTCCTAAAATCAAATAAATTATTTCTGCTAAAATAAAAATAAGGAGTGATTTTTTTGAAAATACGCGATATCCAATATGAAAAAGCCTCAAGAAAAGATTTTGCCAAAGTTGGAGATTTTATTGAAATGCCAAACCTAATTAAAGTACAAAAAGATTCTTATGACTGGTTTATAGAAGAAGGATTAGGAGAAGTATTAAAAGACATTTCACCAATCGAAGACTATTCAGGTAATCTAGTTCTTGAGTTTTTTGATTATTACATGGAAGAAAAAACAAAATACACACTAGAAGAAGCAAAAGAAAGAGATGCTACATATTCTACAAGATTACATGTAAAAGTAAGATTAATCAACCGTGAAACAGGAGAAATAAAAGAACAAGAAATCTATTTAGGAGATTTCCCTTTAATGACAGACAGTGGAACATTTGTAATCAATGGAGCAGAAAGAGTTGTAGTAAGCCAATTAGTACGTTCACCAGGATGTTACTATGACGAAATATTTGATACAAAAACAGGAAAGAAAACATATACATCAACAGTAATGCCATTAAGAGGAGCATGGCTAGAATATGAAACAGACGGAAATGATATATTCTGGGTACGTGTAGATAGAACAAGAAAAGTTCCAATCACAACATTATTAAGAGCAATAGGAATAGTTACAGATGACCAAATAAGAGAACTATTTGGAGAAGAAGATTTAATAACAACAACTATATCAAAAGATCCAATAAAAGACCAAGATGAAGCATTAATAGAAATATACAAAAAATTAAGACCAGGAGAATTACCAACAGTAGAAGCTGCAAGAAGTTTATTTAATGGATTATTTTATGATAATAGAAGATATGACCTAGCAAAAGTTGGTAGATATAAATTTAACCAAAAATTAGGACTAGCAGGAAGAATTAAAGGAAAAGTAGCTGCAAATGATATTATGGATAGTGAAACAGGAGAAGTTTTTGTACAAGCAGGAGAAATCATAACAGAAGAAGTTGCAGAAGATATCCAAAATTCAGGAATTAATATTGTAGATATTTTAGTAGGAGAAAGAAAAATCAGAGTTATTGGTAATGGTACAGTAAATGCACACAAAGTTTTACCAAATGTTGATTTAAGTAGCTTACATTTAAAAGAAAATGTAAATTATGCAGTATTAAAAAATATAGTAGATAATACACCAGAAGAAAATTTAGTAAAAATGTTAAAAGAAAGAATTGAAGAATTAGTACCAAAACATATCACAACAGAAGATATGATAGCATCAATTAACTTTTTATTAAATTTATCACATGGCTTAGGTAAAAAAGATGATATAGATCACTTAGCAAATCGTAGAATCCGTTGTGTAGGTGAACTTTTACAAAATCAATTTAGAATTGGTTTAGCAAGACTTGAAAGAGTTGTTCGTGAAAGAATGACAATTCAAGATTTAGATGTAGTAACACCACAAACATTAATTAATACAAAACCTATAACATCTGCTATTCGTGAATTCTTTGGAAGTTCACAATTATCACAATTTATGGACCAAACAAACCCACTTTCTGAATTAACACATAAAAGAAGAATTTCAGCATTAGGACCTGGTGGTTTAACAAGAGAGAGAGCTGGATTCGAGGTTCGTGACGTTCACTATACACATTATGGTAGATTATGCCCAATTGAATCACCAGAAGGACCAAACATTGGACTTATATCAGCGCTTTCATCATTTGCAAGTATAAATGAATATGGATTTATAGAAACACCATATAGAAAAATAGATCCAGAAACACATAGAGCTACAGATATTGTAGAATATATGAGTGCAGATGTTGAAGATAATTATATAATTGCTCAAGCATCAGAGCCAATGGATGAAAATGGAGAATTTATAAATGATAGAATTAGAGTTCGTTATAGAAATGACATAATAGAAGTTGATAAAAATCAAGTTCAATATGTTGATGTTTCTCCAAAACAATTAGTATCAATTGCTGCAGCAATGATTCCATTCTTGGAACATGATGATGCAAAAAGATCTTTAATGGGTGCAAACATGCAACGTCAAGCTGTACCACTTATGATTACAGAAAGACCAATTGTTGGAACAGGAATTGAGTACAGAGCAGCAAAAGATTCAGGAATATTAATTTTAGCAGAAGATGATGGTGTTGTTAAAAAAGTAACAGGTGATGCCATCACTATGAAATATAATAATGGAAAAACAGTTATCCATAAATTACGTAAGTTCAAAAGAACAAATGGTGGAACATGTATAAATCAAAGACCAATTGTAAAAAATGGGGAAATAGTTAAAAAAGGTGATGCTATAGCTGATGGACCATCAACAAAAGATGGAGAAATGTCACTTGGTAAAAACTGTGTAGTTGCTTTCTCAACATGGGAAGGTTACAACTACGAAGATGCTATTTTATTAAATGAAAGATTAGTAAAAGAAGATGTATTCACATCTATACATATAGAAGAATATGACTGTGAATGTCGTGATACAAAATTAGGACCAGAAGAAATAACAAGAGATATACCAAATGTTGGTGATGATGTATTAAAAGACTTAGATGAAAATGGTATTATCAGAATTGGTGCAGAAGTTAGACCAGGAGATATATTAGTTGGTAAAGTTACTCCAAAAGGAGAAACAGAACTAACAGCAGAAGAAAGATTATTACGTGCTATCTTTGGAGAAAAAGCAAGGGAAGTAAGAGATACATCATTAAAAGTGCCACATGGTGAAGCAGGAACAATTGTTGATGTAAAAATATTTACAAGAGACAATTCAGATGAATTGGGACCTGGTGTAAATCAAATAATTCGTTGTTATATTGCTACAAAGAGAAAAATCTCTGTAGGTGATAAAATGGCTGGACGTCATGGTAACAAAGGTGTTATTTCAAGAGTTTTACCAGAAGAAGATATGCCATTCTTACCAGATGGTACACCAATAGATATTTTATTAAACCCATTAGGTGTTCCTTCTCGTATGAACTTAGGACAAATTTTGGAAGTTCACTTAGGTGGAGCTGCAAAAGCATTAGGTTGGCATGTTTCAACACCAGTATTTGATGGTGCTACACAACAAGATGTTGAAGAATTATTAGAAAAAGCTGGAATGAGCAAAGATGGAAAATCTATTTTATATGATGGTAGAACAGGTGATCCTTTCGCAAAACCATGTACAGTTGGTGTTATGTATATGTTAAAATTACACCATTTAGTAGATGATAAAATACATGCTCGTTCAACAGGACCATACTCATTAGTTACTCAACAACCACTTGGTGGTAAAGCTCAATTTGGTGGACAACGTTTTGGAGAGATGGAAGTTTGGGCATTAGAAGCTTATGGTGCAGCTTATACATTACAAGAAATGCTTACTGTAAAATCAGATGATGTTGTTGGACGTGTTAAAACTTATGAGGCTATTGTTAAAGGTGAAAATATACCTGAACCAGGTGTTCCAGAAAGTTTTAAGGTTTTAATTAAAGAATTACAATCTTTAGGATTAGATGTACGTTTATATTCAGAGGATAATAAAGAACTTGAATTAAAAGAAAGTATAGATGATGGTATAGACTATAATCCAGATAATGATAAAAAAATAATGAATGAAGATGAAGTTATTGCAGCAGATGATTTAGAAGATGGATATATGGATGAATCTCTAGAAAATGATGATATTGAGCTAGAAGACGAAGAAAGTGATGAACTTTTTGGAGACTTAGGAGATGAAGGAGAAGAAGACATTTTTGATAGTGATTTAGCTGATGATAATCTAGATGACGAAAATGATATTATATAACTAAATAAATTTTGGAAAGGGTGCAAGCGACAGGAGGGAATTGTCCGAGCAGTGGTTAGTCTTGTATTCTGTTCCAAAATTACCCAAATGTAAGATATTTGAAGGGAGAAAAGTTGTGGACGAATTAGATATTTTTAATAAATTAAAAATAGGTATTGCATCAGATGAAAAAATAAGAGAATGGTCAAAAGGAGAAGTTAAAAAACCTGAGACTATAAATTATAGAACATTAAAACCAGAAAAAGATGGTTTATTTTGTGAAAGAATATTTGGACCAACAAAAGACTGGGAATGTCATTGTGGTAAATATAAAAGAGTACGTTATAAAGGAATTGTCTGTGACCGTTGTGGTGTAGAGGTAACTAAAGCTAAAGTTAGACGTGAAAGAATGGGACATATTGAGCTTGCAGCACCTGTTGCACATATATGGTATTTTAAAGGAATTCCAAGTAGAATTGCTTTAATGTTAGATGTTTCTCCAAGAAACTTAGAAAAAGTTGTTTATTTTGCATCATATATTGTTGTTGACAAAGGAACATCAGGATTGGAAAAATGTCAAGTTCTTACAGAAAAAGAATATCATGAAGCAGAAGAAAAATATGGAAAAGGTTCATTTAAAGCTCAAATGGGTGCAGAGGCACTTAAAAAATTATTAGAAGAAATTGATTTAGACAAATTATCAGCTTCTATTAAAAAAGATATTGAAAAAGCAAGTGAACAAAAAAGAAGTAAATATATAAAAAGATTGGATACAGTAGAATCATTTAGAATTTCTGGAAATAGACCAGAATGGATGATAATGGGTGTTGTTCCTGTTATACCACCAGAATTAAGACCTATGGTACAATTAGATGGTGGACGTTTTGCAACATCTGACTTAAATGATTTATATCGTAGAGTTATAAATAGAAATAACAGATTGAAACGTTTATTAGAATTAGGAGCTCCAGAAATAATTGTACGTAATGAAAAACGTATGTTACAAGAATCAGTTGATGCTTTAATTGATAATGGTAGACGTGGAAGACCTGTTACAGGTGCAGGAAATAGACCTTTAAAATCTTTATCAGATATGTTAAAAGGTAAACAAGGACGTTTCCGTCAAAACTTGTTAGGAAAGCGTGTTGACTATTCTGGACGTTCTGTTATAGTTGTAGGACCAGAACTAAAAATATATCAATGTGGATTACCTAAAGAAATGGCAGTAGAATTATTTAAACCTTTTGTTATGAAAGAATTAGTAGGAAGAGGTTTAGCTCAAAATATCAAAAATGCAAAAAGAATGGTAGAAAGACTAAATCCAGAAGTTTGGGGAATATTGGAAGATGTTATAAAAGATCATCCTGTAATGTTAAACCGTGCTCCAACACTACATAGACTTGGTATTCAAGCATTTGAACCAGTGTTAGTAGAAGGTAGAGCAATTAAACTTCACCCTCTTGTTTGTGAAGCATTTAATGCTGACTTTGATGGTGACCAAATGGCTATCCATTTACCATTATCATTAGAAGCACAATCAGAAGCAAGATATTTAATGTTATCTACAAACAACTTGTTAAAACCACAAGATGGTAAACCAGTTGCAGTTCCTAGACTAGACATGATTTTAGGAAGTTATTATTTAACAATGACTTTAGATGGAGAAAAAGGAGAAGGTACATATTTCCGTGATCCAGATGAAGCAATAATGGCTTTTGAAAATCATGATGTAGATATTCATGCTAAGATTTTTGTTAGAATTACTAAAGAAATTAATGGCGAAATGAAAACAAAGAAAATTGAAACAAGTGTTGGAAGAATTATCTTTAACCAAGGAATTCCACAAGATTTAGGATTTATAAATAGAGAAGAAGATCCATTCCAATATGAAATAGATTTCCCAGTTATGAAAAAATCAATGGGAACAATTATAGAAAGAGTTATTAGATTACATGGCCTAACAGAATCAGCTGAAGTTATAGATTATATCAAGGCTTTAGGATTCAAATATTCTACATTAGCAGGTATTACATTCTCTATGAGTGATGTAAAAGTGCCACCAGCTAAAAAAGAGATATTGAAAGAAGCAGACCAAAAGGTTGAAACAATTAGAAAACAATATACACGTGGTTTGATTACAAATGAAGAACGTTATAATGCTGTTATCAAAGTTTGGGATAAAGCTACTAATGATGTTAGTAAGGCAATGGAAGACAATTTTGATGATTTAAACCCAATCTATATGATGGTTAAGTCTGGAGCCCGTGGTAATATGAACCAATTACGTCAAATTGCTGGTATGAGAGGTTTGATGGCTAGTACTACAGGTAAAGCAGTAGAAATTCCAATTAAATCATCTTTTGCAGATGGATTAGATGCCTTGGAATACTTTATTTCTGCACATGGTGCTAGAAAAGGACTTTCTGATACAGCGTTAAGAACAGCCGATTCAGGATATTTAACAAGAAGATTGGTAGATGTTTCTCAAGATATTATTGTTAGAGAAAGAGATTGTGGTACAAAAGAAGGTATTATAATTTATGATATTAAAGATGGAAATCAAATAATTGAAAAAATGCAAGAAAGATTAATTGGTAGATATGCAGTTAATGATGTTATAGATCCAAATACTAATGAATTAATTATTGATAATGATACTATGATAACAGAAGCTATTGCAGATAGAATAATAGCTGCTGGAATAGAGAAACTAGAAGTTCGTTCTGTTTTAGGATGTCATTCTAAACATGGTGTTTGTCAAAAATGTTATGGTATGGGATTAGCTAGAAGAGATTTAGTATCTATTGGTGAATCTGTAGGTATTATAGCAGCTCAATCTATAGGTGAGCCTGGTACACAGTTGACAATGAGAACTATCCACTCTGGTGGTGTTGCTGGTGTTGCTGATATTACACAGGGTCTTCCTAGAGTTGAAGAGTTATTTGAAGCTAGAAAACCAAAGGGATTAGCAATTATTTCTGAAATTGCTGGTGTTGTTAAAATTAAAGAAACTAAAAAGAAAAAAGAAGTGGTTGTTACTGGCAAAGATGATGCTAGAACATATACAATTCCATTTGGTTCAAAAATGAAAGTTCATGATGGTGATATGGTAGAAGTAGCTCAACCGTTAATTGAAGGTTCTATTAATCCAGCTGAAATTCTTGCTATTAAAGGACCAGAAGGTGTTTATGAATACTTGATTTCTGAAGTTCAAAAAGTTTATAGAAACCAAGGTGTTGATATAAATGATAAGCATATTGAGGTTATTGGTAGACAAATGCTTAAAAAAGTTAGAATTGATGATAATGGTGATACAGATATGTTCCCAGGTTCATTAATTGATATGTATGAGTTTGCTGATAAAAATGCTCAAGCAATTGCAGAAGGAAAGAGACCAGCTACTGGTAAACGTGTTCTTTTAGGTATTACTAAAGCATCTCTTGCTACAGAAAGTTTCTTATCTGCTGCTTCTTTCCAAGAAACAACAAGAGTTTTAACAGAAGCTGCGGTTAAGGGTAAAGTTGATGATTTAGTTGGATTAAAGGAAAATGTTATTATTGGTAAATTGATTCCAGCAGGTACTGGTATGAAAAAATATCAAGATATTAAGATTAATACTGAAATTCAACCAGAAACAGAAGTTGCTGCAGAATAATTAAAAAGAACTTTTTGAGATTTATCTCAAAAAGTTCTTTTTAACAATAGATATAGATGTTGTGTAAGAATTAATAAAACTAAAATTTTATTGATTTTTTTTATGTTTTATAGTAAAATATAGTGGGTGATAAGCATATGAAAAAATTAAGAAATGAAATAAAAAAAGAAAAAGGTTCAATAACAGTATTAGTTATTGCAAGTTTTTTTGTCATAATAGCAGTTTTTATTAATTTATATATAATAGGAACTAACAAATCAAATTCACAAGAAAAGGAAATAAAGGCAATTCAAGAGGCTTATAATGTAAGCACAGACAGAATGGAAGAAGAATATCAAAATGCAAAATAAGAATTAAAGGAGAGTTGTAATGCAAAGTACGAATAGAAAGTTTTTTGATAAATTAGTATCAAGAACAAAAATATATTTAGTAATAATATTAATATTACTAATAGCAATAAGTGTACAGAATAATAAAATGATAATACCATCTATTATAATGTATGTTTTAGTGCTATGGTATGCATATTTTGCAAACAACAAAAGAAAAAATGAAATATCAGAGAAATTACAAGATTTAATGTTAAGTGTAGACACAGCAGCAAAGAGTACATTAATAAATTCACCATTTCCATTAATAGTATTAGAAACAGATGGAAATATAATATGGAGAAGTTCAAAATTTGTATCTGAATTTGAAAGAATAGATATGAATCCATATTTAGATGATTTAATAATAGAAATAAAAAAAGATATAAAAAACAAAAAAGAAGAACAACAACACGGAGTAAAACATGCAAAAACTAGTCAATTAGTAGAAAGACAAGTGGTTATAGGAGATAAAACATATAGAGTATCTGGAAAATATGTAAAATCTAGAAATGACCAAAAGAAAACACAAAATGAGTATATGCTAATGCTATATTTTATAGATATAACAGAAAATTTGGTATTAAAACAAAAATATCAAGATACACGTTCATGTGTGGAAATAATTATGATAGATAATTATGAAGAAAATATGCAGTTATTGGATAGTGAAGAAAAGCCACAAATAATAGCTGAAATTGATAAAGCAGTTTATGAGTGGGTAAATGAATCAAATGGAGTTCTTATAAAATCTGATAGAGATAGATATGTATGTGTATTTGAACAACGTTATTTGAAAAATATGAAAGAAGATAAATTTAGTATTCTAGATAAAATTAAGGAAGTAGATACTAGAGAAAAGGTTCAGTTTACTTTAAGTATAGCGGTTTCTAATGAAGGTGATACAAATAGAGATAAATATAAATCAGCACAAGTGGCTATGGATTTAGTACTTGGTAGAGGTGGAGATCAGGCTGTAATTAGAGAAAATGATATTTATCGATTCTTTGGAGGAAGAGCACAAGAAGTGGAAAAACGTACTAAAGTAAAGGCAAGAGTTGTTGCTCATGCTTTGGAAAATTTGATAAAAGAATCTGATAAAGTTATGATAATGGGACATACAAATCCTGATATTGATGCAATGGGTTCAAGTATGGGGATTTATCGTTTGGCTAAAAGTATGAATAAAAATGCATATATTATAAATAGTAGTATTGGAACAGCTTTAGATAATTTTAAGGAAGAATTGGCAAAAGATCCGGAATATGAAGATGTTTTAATTAGTAAGGAAGTAGCAATTGAAAATGTTGAGGAAAATACGTTGTTAGTAATTGTTGATACTCATAAGAAAAATTATGTTGAATCATCAGAATTGCTAGAAAAAATTAAAAAAATTGTTATTATAGATCATCATAGAAGAAGTGCTGATTATATAGAAGATGCAACATTAACTTTTCAAGAGGTTTATGCTTCTTCTGCTGCTGAACTAGTTACAGAACTTTTGCAGTATACTGATACAAATGTTGTTTTGAAAACTATTGAGGCGGAGAGCTTGTATGCGGGTATTATGATGGATACTAAGAATTTTACGTTTAAGACTGGTGTTAGAACTTTTGAGGCTGCGGCTTATTTGCGTAAATGTGGTGTTGATATTATTCGTGTTAAAAAGTGGTTCCAGAGCGATTTAATTAGCTTTAATAAGATTGCTGCTATTGTTAAGTCAGCGGAAATTGTTAATGGTTCTGTTGCTATTGCTATTAATCCTAAAAGGGAGAAGGATACTAGTATTGTTTGTGCTAAGGCGGCTGATGAACTTCTTACTATTAGCGATATTACTGCTTCTTTTGTTCTTGGCGATATGGGTGATAAGGTTTGTATTAGTGGTCGCTCTATTGGTGATGTTAATGTTCAGGTTATTCTTGAGAAACTTGGGGGCGGTGGTCATATTACTTTGGCTGGTGCTCAGGTTGAGGGAAAGGATATTGAGGAAGTTAAGGGGGAGTTGATTGGGTGTATTGCTGAGTATTTTTCAGGTTAGATTTTGAAATAATTACAATTTTGACTGCGTCAAACGGCATTTAAAATTTAATCAACGTACCATCGTACGCCTCATAAATTTTAAATTTGTTTTCCTTGTCAAAATTTAATTCTTTCAAAATCTAAAAAAAGTATGAAAATAATTACAATTTTGACTGCGTTAAACGGCATTTAAGTTGTTGTTATGTTTTAGAAAGGTGTGATTGAGTATGAAAGTTATTTTAAAGGATAATATAAAAGGTGTTGGAAAAAAAGATGAGATTATTAATGCTTCTGATGGTTATGCTCGTAATTTTTTGTTTCCAAAAAATCTGGCTGTTGAGGCAAATGCTGAAAATATGGCTAAGCTAAAGGCTAAACAGAATTCTACAGCTTTTAAAAAGGGTCAAGAAAAGGAAGAGGCTCAAAGGATTGCTGAAAAAATGAAGAAAATAATGCTTACTATTCGTGTGCGTGCTGGTAAAAATGGTAAAATTTTTGGAGGTGTTTCTTCTAAGGAAATTGCTGAGGAATTGCAGAAAGTGCATAATATTAGTGTTGATAAAAAGAAAATTGATTTGAAGGAACCTATTAAGGAATTGGGTACACGTAATGTTGATGTTAAATTGTTTGAGGGCGTTGTTGGAATAGTGAGAGTGAATTTGGTTGCAGAAGAATAGGGGTGAAAAATAATTACAATTTTGACTGCGTTAAACTTCATTTTAAATATGGTTACATACAAATCTATTAAAAACAATAGGAAGGAATGTGAGAATAATGGAAGTAGGAAAAGTGCCACCACATGATTTGGAAGCAGAGCAGGCAGTAATAGGAAGTATGCTTACAGATAGTGATGCAATAGTAAGTAGTATAGAAATTTTGAAACCGGAAGATTTTTATAGAGCAGATAATAAAATCATATATGAGGCAATGTTAAATCTATATAATAGATCTGAACCAATTGATATTATAACAGTTAAGGCTGAGTTAGAGTCAATGGGAAGATTTGAACAAGTTGGTGGTTTAGAATATTTGGCAGAATTACCTGATAAAGTTCCTACTACGGCTAATGTACAAAAATATATAAAAATTGTAGAAGAAAAGGCTAGATTAAGAGATTTGATAAAAACTGCAAATGATATAATCGAGTTGGGTTATGATCCAACAGAAGATGTTGATGATATTATGGAGGGTGTAGAAAAGAAAGTTTTTAATTTGACTCAGGGTAAGAATCAAAAAGGGTATTCTCCAATTAAAGATATTCTGGTTGATAGTTTTACACAATTAGAAGAGTTGTATAATAGAAAACAACACATTACAGGAGTACCTAGTGGTTTTTCTGATTTGGATTATAGAACAGCTGGTTTTCATGGTTCAGAGCTTATTTTGGTTGCGGCGAGACCTGCTATGGGTAAATCTGCGTTTGCTTTGAATATTGCTACAAATGCGGCAGTTAGAGCAGATGTTCCTGTTGCTATTTTTAACTTGGAGATGTCAAAAGAACAACTTGTTAATAGAATTTTGTGCAGTGAAGCAATGGTTGATAGTAATAAAGTTAGAACAGGTAAGCTAGAAGAAGAAGATTGGGCTAAACTAGCAGAGGCTATAGGACCTCTTTCTGCAGCTAATATTTATATTGATGATACACCAGGTATTTCTATTACAGAAATAAGGGCTAAATGTAGAAAATTACAAGTTGAAAAACATATTGGTATGGTTATAATAGATTATTTGCAATTAATACAAGGTACAAATAAAAGAGGAGGTAGCCGTGAACAGGAGATTTCTGAAATAAGCCGTTCTTTAAAAATCATGGCAAAAGAATTAAATGTGCCAGTGATTGCATTATCACAGTTGTCAAGAGCTGTTGAACAAAGACCTGATCATAAACCGATGCTTTCTGATTTACGTGAATCTGGAGCTATTGAGCAAGATGCTGATATTGTTATGTTTTTATATCGCGATGATTATTATAATCCAGATAGTGAAAAGAAAAATGTTGCTGAAGTAATTATTGCAAAACATAGAGGTGGCTCAACATGTAGTGTGGATTTAGGGTGGTTTGGTACATATACAAAATTTGTTAATTTGGAAAAGAGATATGATCAATAGAAGTATGTGTAATTGTAAAGCTTTGAGAAAGGGACGATTTTTATGAAAGAAAAGGTCATAAATACAATTATAAAAAATAATTTAATACAAAATGGAGATAGGCTGGTTCTTGCTGTTTCAGGAGGGCCAGATTCTTTGGCTATGTTGAATGTTTTATTAGAGATAAAAAAAGATAAAAAAATTGATTTTGATTTTGTTGTAGCACATGTTAATCATATGATTCGTAAAGAAGCCGTTGATGATGAAGATTTTGTAAGAGATTTTTGCAAAGAAAATGATATTAGTTTTTTTGTGAAAAGAGTTGATATTCCTAAACTTGCAGGAGAGAGGAAAATGGGAACAGAAGAAGCAGGTAGGTATGCACGATATAAATTTTTTGATGAAGTTATGGAAAATACGAAATCAAATAAAATTTCAATTGCACATAATAAAAATGATAAAATAGAGACAATTTTAATGAATTTATTAAGAGGTTCAGGAGTTTCTGGATTAAAGGGTATAGAGTATATAAAAGATGAAAAATATATAAGACCTTTACTTGATTGTACAAGAATTGAGATTGAAAATTATTGTTCTAATCAAAAATTAAATCCTAGAATTGATAAAACTAATTTTGACAATTCATATACTCGTAATAAAGTTAGAAATGTTGTTATTCCGTATATTAAGAAAGAGTTTAATCCTAATATAATTGATACTTTAAGCCGATTATCAGATTTGGTAAAAGAAGAAGAAAACTATGTGCAAAAACAAGTAGAAAAAGCGTATAATGAGATGTTAATATCTGAGAAATTTATTGTGGAAAATATTACTAGTAATGAAGATGTTTTGTTGAATAAAAAATATATAATTTTAAAATTAAAAATAATACGGACAAGACTATTTTATTATCAGATTATTCAGATAGTAAACAAATATGTTTAATATCTGAATACGATAGTGAAAATATATCATATTTAAATGAAGTACCAATTACAAATTTGATTATAAATTCAGGAGAAGAAAAAGTAATAGACATCAAGTTTGATAAAGGTTATGGTAGTGGAGCTAAAACAGATAAAATAAAATTTAAAAATATATACTTAGATTATAATGAGTACAAACAAAATCCAAATGACGAAAATCTAGAAAAAGTAGAAATAGAAATAAAATTGTAGATTTGGTGGTGAAAAATGGTTGAGAATAATAATGAAAATGAGAATAATAAAAAATCACTAACTATGAATTCTGTTAAGAATGAAGGGAAAAAGAAAATTGGTAAAAAAATAAAAGGAATCGCGTTAAAAGTAATAATGCCAATAGTACCTTTTATACTTATATTTCTTATTTTTTATGCTATAGTAATGAATATAGTAGCATTTTTTAAAGGAATAGCAGAAGCAATAGGTGACTTTTTTACAATTAATATTGAAAATGGAGCATATACAATAGACCAAAATAAAGTTAATGAGATAGTAGAGCAATTAAAGAAAAGATATACTATGTCTGAATTGGGAATATTGGGAGATTTAGATGAAGAAAATGCTACTCAAGAACAGAAAGATAAAGCTTTATATGACTTTATAGAAATGTTATTGTCTTCTGAACTAGAAACACAAACAATAAATACAGGAAAATTAGGTTCTAATGGCGTAGTAAAAGTAAAAACATATGATTCAAATAAGCAACAAGTAACAGGAACTATATATGAAAATTATTCTACATTATGGGATGAAAATAATCCTATATTGACAAAAGAAGAATTTATAAAAATAGTAGAAAATTTTGCTGTGCCAGCCGGAAAAGGGGAGAGTGGACGTGATCACGTACAATCTTACAATAAACACTTTAAAGCAAATGCAGAAGATTTTTATAATATTCCAATTAGCTGTGGAATAAACCCAATGGTTGTTTTTGCTATAGGTGTGCATGAAAGCGGGTATGGAACTTCAGATATAGCAAATGATAAAAATAATTTTTGGGGAATTAATGCAGTAGATGGAGATGCATACAATAAAGCTTATACATATGACACAATTCAAGAAGGTATTAAAGCAGAAGCTGAATTGCTAAAAAGATATGCAACAGAAGGAGAATGGCAGAATACTACAATAAAAGACCAAGGCAAAGATCCAACAACATTAGATGGTGTGGGAACATTATATGCATCAGATGGTTCATGGAGTCAAAAGGTTAAAGAGCATTTATTAAATATTTTTAAAGATAAAGTAGATATTTCAAAAGACGACGAGGATTACTCTGTTATTGATTACAATAATAAACTAAAAAATATGGAGTTTTTAAAATATAGCCAAATGGAAGAACAATTAAATAATCCATATGCAACAGAAGAACAACTAAAAAATTATTATTCTATAAAGAAGGAAAACTAGTTATATTTAATATCAATATAGTAAATGGAAAAAATCAATCTACTCTACAGACTATAGATTATAAAAATATGATTTCACAATATACTACTCCATGGCTATTCTTATTAGATATGGAGACAATTGTGCAAAATCCTAAATTTATAAAAGCATTTGTTGATTTAATAAAAAAGAGTCAAATAGATATAAATATTTTATATAATACTAATATATTGAAAACAACAACTACAACATATACTTCTATAGAAATACCAGAGGAAATTAGGGGAGCTACTAATAAAATTAATGAATGGTTAACAAATCTTGGAGTTACAGGACATTTTTCAAGTGACGGAACAAAAATATTAATACCACATACAACAACAACAACAACTGAGACTTATTATCCTATTGTAACTGTGGGAAATGTAGACACATGGATATATAGTAAAAGAGTTTCATATAATATGACTGAAACAGAACCGATTTCTAATACGACTGATATAGGAGAAGATGAAGACAGAGTAATAACTAATACTTCATCATATACTAGATCATATGCTCAAGCTATTACAGAAGAAAAATATAATGGAGGAAAAAAAGGAGAAAAAGGAACATTTGTAGGATTATTAGATACACGTTTTAAGATTCCTAACTCAAGTAATAAGCGCTCAGCAGGTCCAGATTTAGTTTCAGGAGCAGAGATGTTTTTTAAGACTTTACAACAATCTTCTATTACAGAAAAATGGGAACCAATTATGAGATATATATTATATGTATATACTGGTAAAGATTATGGTGTAACTGACTTTGATACAGGAATATTTTCATCTAATTTGAATTCAGTATTGGGAATATATGGTGCCAGTGTAGAAGAAAAAGTATGGTTTACACTAAAAGATGCAGGATATAGTGAGGTAGTAATAGCTGGAATTATGGGGAATATATATCAGGAATCTCACTTTAAAGCAGATATAGTGAACAGTTCAAGTGGAGCAACGGGAATTTGTCAATGGTTGGGGGGAAGATTAGAAGGATTACAAAAATATGCAACATCAAAAGGTGTTGCTGTTACAGATGTAGATACGCAAATAGAATTTTTACTAACAGAAATCAATAAAGGAGCAGGTCCAGCTGCAGGATTTGCCTATGACGCTTTACTAGCAAATAATGGATATTCAAAATATTCATTTAAGGAACAAACCACCATAGAAGGCGCAGTAGAAGCATTTTGTTGGACGTTTGAAAGACCAGGAAAAAATGAAGCAAATATACCAAATAGAGTAAGTGCTGCAAAAAGATATTATAACGAATTTCAAGGAAAAGAAAGACCTACAGGAGGAGGAATTACAACAGAACAGGAAAGAGCAGAGTTGCAAGCCACAATAGAAAACGAATGGATACATACACAAGTACATAGTGGGAATGGAGCATATCAGCAAGGACCATTTATAAAATACTGGGCAGCACCATATAATAATTTATCACCATTCCAATGCACTTGGTGGGCAAATGGAAGAGCTAGCATGTATTTAGAACAATTTGGAACTAAGTATAAGAAATATCCTACTCAAGTAGGAAACGGAGGAGAATATTATTCTATTAATTTACAAAATGGGTGGTTTCAATATGGAAGTCAACCAAAAGCTAATTCTATTATTTCATGGAGAAAACCAGGAGGATATGGACATGTTGCTTATGTAGAAGGTGTAACAACAGATGGAATTTATATATCAGAAGCAGGAAGCGGATTAAGTTGGTTTGGGGTAAGAAAAATACCTTTATCAGGATATTATAGTGGTAGTTACATATTAAATGGATACATATATTTGGATTCACCAAATTAATAATTATATAAGGAGAATTTTTAATGATATCTTCAGCAACATCCAATG
>OLRY01001205.1_pt1 | contig 25845 bp, 32 predicted proteins | sample 1672541 | NCBI WGS metagenome assembly OLRY01 (sample SAMEA3136697, study PRJEB25190) | human gut metagenome | biome: human gut; feature: human-associated habitat; material: faeces | place: Austria | collected 2013 | reverse complement strand
GATATTTTTCGCGAAGTTTTACAACACTCGCGCCTAAAGATTTAGCGGACATTTTCTCGTTAATTGTTGCTCCCTTTAGGACAACAAATCCTTCAGAAGTAACTTTGCCCGTGGCGACAGCATTTCCTTTGTTTATATATAACAGAACGTCATCTCCGGAAGAGGAAGCAGTGGAATCGGAATGGAGCAGTGGCTCAAGAACTTTATATCCCAAAGCATTAATGAGGATTTTGACATTGTCAATAAACTCTTCCATAGCTGCGATTTGTGATTCTTTCATTACAGTGTTCTTGTATGTGTTTTTCGTTAGGACGGTATAACGATGACAGCCACGAGCAATCTCAACAAAACGATTCTCAAGGTATCGGATAAGAGCTTTATTTAAGTCACGTTCGATGAAGACAACAGCAGTGTTCCAATAATATTTTTCTTTTTCAGACTGGTAATCACGGATGTGTTGTACGAGGCGCTCTTTTATATTTTCTGCTTCACCGATATAAACGGAGTCAGAACCATCATCTTCCTTACAGAAGAGAAAATAGACACCCGCCTGTGCAAAGTCGTCTCGGTTACAATTGGAGACCTCAATTCGAGGGATTTTTATTGCTTTCCCGTTCCAGTTGGACAGTTCCGCAATGATAAGGCTATCGGCAGTTCCGTTAGCCAGAAATAATTCAATGGATTTTCCGTATGCCATTTTCTAACCTCCTGTTATAGTCTTTGTTGAGTTCCTAAAAGAGGTACATTTACTTCTTGTAGGAAATTGTTGCACTCATCAATGCCTTTGCCATAAAAGGCAGTAAATAGATATTTGTATGCTTCGTGTTCACGGTCTCCCTTAATAAAGGTCATTCCACCAAGTCCTAACACTTCTTCCATTTCAGATAGGTCGAGAGATAATCCGATACCCATTGCAACCAAAGGACGCATTGTGAATTTATGGGTGCCACTCTGTACACGAGAGAAATTCATCTTATCAAGTTTGGTTTTCGCTTCAAAGGTGGTCTCATACCAATGTTCTTCATTCATGCGTTGCTTCATCCACATTGCCGGAGTAATGGCAGTGGCTTGATTACGCTTGAGTTTTTTCTCAAAATCTTTTGCTTTATTGAATAGTTCCGTATTTTGTGTGTTGGCTTCAAATGAGGATTCTTCTCGGAAAACACTATCAGAACGATACATGATGCTTGGTAGACCATGCATCATGCCATCAGGAACTAATCTGACGGAAAAATCAAGGGCACATTCCGGTAGATGATTCTTTGCGTATGATGTTAATGTTCGTGTACCAGATTCGCTAATCTGTAAATACTTCTTATCATTGAAAACAAAATAACCCTCTGCAAATTGGAAGGCGCCAGTGTCTAAGGCTGCTTTAAGCAAGTCGTTCTCGCAATACAGTTTGAATGCCTGTACAGGTGTAATAGGGCGTAAATGATATTTGGCTGTAGAACCCATACGGTTTGAATTTGAAGTATTTCTGCTGCTTGTATTTTCTATACCACAATATTCTTCAGCTTCTGGATATCCTAGTTCGTACATTCGGATTGCGGCAGATTGTTTGGATACCTCATAAAATTCGGACACAATTTCGATTACAGCCGATGTTACAGAACATCTGTCAGCATTCCTGTTTATTCCAAGAAGTTGTTTATAAGATGCATCAACTTTTGCTTTAAAAGCATTACGTGGCATTAGAATTTTTGGGGCGATTGTTTTTGCCTGCCATTCCATTCTGTCTTCATCAGACCTTTGTCCGCCAAGAAGACTTCCGAATCGAGAGATACGATTATTGCACCGAAACGCAAATTCTGCACCAAATTCGTGAGTGCGTCTATAGTTGAAATAATTTCGATGCCTCCACCAATGAAAACATTCGTGTGCCAAAGTGTTATTTGCTCTGCCAAGATTTAAAACATCAGCATCTACAAATATTGTAGGATGAGATACTTCGTATCCGATGTTTTGCTCTGTAGACCAATCGTACACATCTATAATGCCTCGTGTAAATGCGATAGCACCTTGTACACTTCCATCAAAAGATAGATACTCCGTATCCACGATATCCAAGGACATTAACCTTGTTGCGATATCGCGGATAGGAATAGGTCTCGGAGTGTCTATAGCATCGGTGCATTCGTATTTGCGAAGGAAATCCTCGGCCTCTTTTTCAAAATCCTGAACATAATGCATAAATGGATTTTTGGCCATACAAATTCCTCCCGTTACTCTTTTTTGTTTGTTCCATAAGGAACAGGATCTTCAGCTACTTTTGATACATAAGTTCTATTAACGAAATCTCCGTAGTTAATAATCGTTGACGGTGTGTTGCCGCGTAAAATACGGTAAATTTCACTCATAAATACATTAGCAAATCTTGCACGAATTTCTTCGTTGTTGAGAAGCAAGGTATAAAAATCAACATTCTGGTCATAGCCCTCAACCAATGCATCCTGTACGCAGTCATCGTATGTGAATTTAAATTCACTCAAAGTGTTATTCTTAGCACTCTTTTCGAGTCGGTCTTTGAGAGCAGGATTTTTCAAAAGCAGGTCACGGATTTGCATTGCTGCTTTAGTGGTAAAGTCCGGTTCGTAGTCCTTATCGTACAGAGCATTTACCTCATCAATAATCTGGGAAAGGAGTTTTTTCTGTTCCTCATCAATGCTTGCAGGCTTTGGTTTCTTGATTTTTACTTCCGGCTTGGCTTCGATTTCTTCGCCTTCGTGTTTTTCCATCTGTTTCTGCCTAAAGTCACTTACAGTGATTTTGTCCGCAATATCAAAGTTGTTTCCGCCACCACCTGGATTGAGTTCCTTAATCAAGTAGGACAGGAAATTATATCTCTTATGGAATTCGAGATTTTCATAAGCCGTAGCTTGAATGAGGAAGCAGTATCCCTTTAAGAAACGACGAATTGTAATCTTGATTTCAATCTGCTCCAGTTCAGGACGTTTTGTAATTAGTTTTAATGCACTGTCGAGCAATGCCCACATACGTTGTTTATCCTTAGAGGAGCGGTTTTCTTTATATAGATAGGTGTTAAATTCGTCAATATCGTCTGCATCCAGAAATTCGTATGCATCAATCTCACGGTCTAAGTCACGAATATCAGATGGTGAAATAGTCTCGAATAAAACGGTGTCTTTGTAGTACGGTTCGAAAGCAGCCTTAATATCATCGTAGCTATTTTTGAAGTCCAGGACAAAGGTGGTTTTGTCATATGGTGGGCAAATTCTGTTCAAGCGGGAGAGTGTCTGAACAGCTTGTACTCCGCGCAGACGCTTATCTACATACATTGCCACCAATTTCGGCTGGTCGAATCCGGTCTGGTACTTATCAGCGACAATAAGCACTTGGTAGCAACTGCGGTCAAATTCGTATCGTAGCTCTTCTTCCTTAAAGCCGTTCATAGCGGATTCGGTATATTCCGTATCATTCAGCTTTACCTTTCCAGAAAAGGCTACAAGTGCTTTGATTCCGGAATAGCCTTTTGCTTGGATATAATTTTCAAACTCCTGTCGATATTTTACTGCGGCAGGGCGAGAGGAGGTAATTACCATAGCCTTTGCTTTACCACCAAGACAACCTGCAACATTGGCTCTGAAATGTTCAATAATGATTTCTACTTTCTGTGCAATATTAGTATCGTGCAAATCGATGAAGCGAGCCATTTTACGCTTTGCTGCAATGGATTGAAGTTCTGGGTCCCCCTCGATAGCCTTATTAATATGACAATAGATTTTCCAAGTGACATAGTTATCCAGAACGTTCAGTATGTATCCTTCTTCAATAGCCTGCTTCATTGAGTACAGGTCGAAGGATTCTTTTTTTCCTTCTGCATTCAGAGTACCGAAAAGCTGAAGAGTGTCCGGCTTAGGAGTAGCAGTAAAAGCAATCATAGAAACATTCTTTTGCTTGCCACTTTTCTGGATTTCTTCAAGCATTTTATCTTCTTCTGTTTTTTCTTCTTCATCTTCTTCGTTAGTCAAAACATTTGTAACTGACTGCATATAAACGCCCTCAGTAGAAGAATGTGCCTCATCAATCAGTACTGCAAATTTTTTGCTCTTAAGGTCACCGAGCAAATTATTGTTGAGGATGTAATAGAATTTATGAATTGTGGTGACAACAATCTTTGTGTTGCCACCGAGTGCAATTGCTAGATCTTCTGAATCACACTTGTCATCCATAACCTTTACCTGACCACTCTTATGCTCGATGCCGAGGATAGCTTCCTGGAGCTGACGATCAACAATGATACGATCAGTGATAATCAGAACGGTATCAAATACGTTATCATTATTTGCATCATGTACGGTTGCTAGAATATGAGCCAACCAAGAAATGGTTTCTGTTTTTCCACTTCCAGCAGAATGCTCGATAAGATAGTTGCAAGACGTATGATTGATAATGACATCGTTCATAACACGTTCCACAGCACGAAGCTGATGGAAACGAGGGAAAATCAACACCTTCGACTTTTTGATTTTTCCGGTATCTGCATTACGGGTTTCTTTTTTCTTAATGTAAATAAAACGTTCAATTAGGAACAGGATTTTATCCTTAGTCCAGATGTTCTCCCACATATAGGATACATTCAAGCCGTTCTTGTTATGAGGGTTACCCTTACCGAAGTTCTCGCCAATATTAAACGGATTGAAGAAGGTATCACCACCTTTCAGTTCCGTGGTGAAATATGCTTCGTTCAAATCCATAGCAAAGGCAGCGAAAACGCCGACTTTTGTCTTGAAAAGTCGAGTAGATGCGTCACGTTCTTCCTTATACTGTTTGATGGCATCTTTATAAGTTTGACCGGACGTGTTGCATTTTAACTCAACTGCAAAGATAGACAGACCGTTGAGGAACAGAACTAAATCCACACGTTCATCAGCTTTGTGATATACCTCCTCCATAACGGAGAAGATATTTTTCTTGTAATTGGCAACAGCCTGAGTATTAATAGTGCTATCTGGTTTGCGATACATCAGCTTCAATGTAGCACCGTTATCGAATTCAACTCCGTGCTTGATAACGTCAATCAAGCCACGGCTTTCCTTGTTGATTTCAGCGTTGATGTAATTAATAACTGTTTCTTCGGTACGGTCCTTATACATACGGCGGAGGTGTTCCATTTCATCGTGCTGGGTATCTTCCAGGAACTCAAGAAGCATTTCGGTGTCCATAGCCAAACCAGGCTTGTATGCCGTGTTTGGACGGATACGGAAACCGTTGTCTTCATGCAAGCGTTCTATAATCAGTTTTTGATAATCTTCTTTTTCTCGAAGTTGGTCTGCTTTGATAGGCATATTATTGAACCTCCTTTATTCGTTTTTTCCCTGTGATGAATTCGAAAATAATGCTTTCTTTGTAATGCTCCATTTTAGACAATAGATTTTCTTTTATATGAATAATGCTGTCTATTTCTTGGCATTTTTGGTCTAAGTAAGATGTTATATCATCTTGAACTTCATTAGGCGGAACTGTGACCTTGATATTACCAATATACTGATTGTTCATAATTGGCAAAGTGGTAAATAATGCATTATCCTTGATGTATTGATTAGCTGCTACCAATACATATGTTAAGTATTTTGGATTCATATCGTAAGGCATAATAGCAGTTATTTGTTGATTGCTATAACTAGATTCCATGGAGAATCCTACCTTACCAATTGTTGCACCGATTGCCACAAGCAAAATAGAATTTGACGAATACGGTGTTATACCATAACGCTTTATAGAGTCATATGTTATACTCTTTTCTGATTGATTTAGAATGAATTTTTCTTCAGACAAATCACCAGGAGTAAACCATCTTATACCCTTATCATTATCATCATAAATGATTCCATCATTTCCGTCTGGAGTTGTACCAGTTTTTATTTTGGCAATATGTTTGATTTTTTTTATGTTCCAGTGTTCTGGAATTGTGCCAATCCATTCGACATTACTGTTTTTCATTGAAATTGATTTGTTGAGTCCTTTCGTGACGGTTTCAGTAATGAGGGATTTCTTATATGCTTTAAGCGTTCCAATCTGACTTGTAAGGTTGGAGATGATTTTATCTAACTCACCACAGTGTTCATCAAGATAAGTGGCAATGGATTCTTGCTCAGTCAGGAAACGCATATAAAAACTCGGCAAAATCTCCTTGGTATAAGTGAATAATGGTACTGTTGCCTGCGTTTCGGAAATTGAACCAGTTCCAAAACTCGCTCGATTTTATGACCCAATATAGAAAACGTTTGCTGTAACCTTCTATCGGCATAATGCGAAGAACTCCACTGTTAAGAGAAGTTTCTCCGGGCATAGCAGATACAATTGCAACTTTTCCGATGGTGCCATCTTTGGTAATCAAAAGGTCACCATTCTGAATTTGGATATCCTTGGCTTCTTCCCAACGTTTCATAGGTACATGAACGCAGTTCTTCCAATCAATACCACCATCTGCAAAGTCAACACCCGTAATAAGGTATGCACCATCATCTTGATATTCATCGGACGTGAGTCCTTGCCACCCAATACGACCTTTTAAATTGGCCATATATTTTATTCTTTTGGTATTCCAATCAGATGGTATTTCACCAATCCATTGGACACCTGTTTGTATCATAGTCTCCATTATTTTGCTCCCTTCTGTAAGGCAGCAATTTTTTCAGACAAAGAAGTTTCCAATTCCATAAATTGAGCCAACAAATCATCTGCCTTTTCCGGTTCACGATATTCATAGAAATAGCGTGTAAACGGGAACTCTGCTCCTAAACGTTCTTTGTTCGTTGCACTTTCGGCCTTTTTTTCATCAAATTCATAACAGTAAATTGCATCCGGAATATGAGGAAAAACCTCAGCATTCATATAAGTCTTAACATCTTGGTTCAAGCGGATGATTTCTGTGTCTTTGGTGGTCGGGTCAATGATAATATGACCTTTCTTATCTTTCTGAACAACGGCGGTTTTATCAATAACTGACATTTCCATCGCAATTCCGTTCAAGCGAGACGGAGATAAACCTTCTACATCTGCAAGTGCCTTCTTCAGGGCAATCTCGAATTTTGAAAAGTCAGTATAAACAGTATCGGAACGGTGAGCTATCAATGCTTCGATTACAGCTTTAGTGAATTCACGTCCCTTAATTTGTTTCTGATATGCTTTTTCATCAGCGTCACTACGAGGGTTGGTCTGTTCCAATTCCTCAAATTTTGCTTCATTAAAAATGTTAGTATTCGCGGTGAAATAAGCACTGTTACGAAGTGCTTCGATAGTATCCGTATTGATAGCTCCACTACGCTGAAGAGGCTGGTACACAGACCATTCTTTATAAAGGAATTCTTCACGATCAAAAATTTTGCTTTCAATCACACAATCGCGCTTGCGTTTTTCATCCCATATTGTTTTCTTCCCCGGAGCGAAATCGGAATACATTTCAGTAATGAGTGTAATCTGTTTCTTAGAAATTTCTCTACGTTTTTTACCGAGAGAACGTTTCAAAGGAGTCCACATATCTGTTGCATCAATAAGCTGAACTTTGCCTTTACGTTCATCCTTTTTACCTTTGGAAAGAATGAAGGCGTAAATTGCAATATCAGTGTTGTAGAACAATTGTGAAGGTAGACCGATGATAGCTTCTACAAGATCGTTTTCCAGAAGGTATCTTCTGATTTGGCTTTCACCACTGGTTGTGTTTCCAGAGAAAAGAGGAGAGCCATTTGTGATAATAGCTGCACGGCCTACTTTTTTCTGCATCTTTGCAACAGCGTGTTGCATGAAAAGTAACTGCATATCTCCAGTTGCTGGAAGACCTGCAGGGAATCTACCATTTTTTCCTTTTTTATGTTCTTTGCGAACAGCCTTTTCAACACCGTCTCCAGCATCTTTACCACCCCAAGATTCGCCAAACGGAGGATTGGCAATGACAAAACGCATCTCGGTGTCTTCGAAACAGTCCTCTTTCATAGTATCAGCAAAGCGGATATTTTCAGCAGCCTGGTTCTTAATCAACATATCTGCAAGACAGATAGCGTGTGACTCAGGACTGTTTTCCTGTCCGAATAGACGCACATTAGCATCCGGATTCATTCGGACAATAAAATCGTGAGCAGTAGCAAGCATACCGCCAGTTCCGCAGGCCATGTCTAGTACAGTAACTTCACGACCTTCACTGAAAATATCGCTGCATCCTTCTGCAAGCAAGATACTTGTCAGAAGACGGATAACTTCACGAGGGGTATAGTGGTCACCAGCAGACGCATTTTCAGAGAATCTACGGATGATTTCCTCAAACATATAACCCATTTTCAGATTATCGACTCTTTCCGGATCTAAATCTAATTCAGAGAATTTTTTAACAACACCAAGTAAGCGGTTGTTCTTATCGAGGTTTTTGATTTCTTCTTTAAATTTCAATTCTTCAAAAATTGCCTGTACATTAGGAGAGAATGATTCGACATAAAAAGTTAGATTTTCTACGATAGCAGGTGCTTCTGTAAGTAACTTTTTCAAATCATATTCACAGGTATTGTAGAATTGGTAGCCTGATTTTTTGCACAGCAACTGAGCAGGCGCTTTTTGATTTTTCTTATAGGTATCAACAACATCCTTTTTTTTGGATGCTAAGGCACACTCTAAGCGTCGAAGGATAGTCATCGGAATGATAACATCTTTATACTTGTCCGGCTTGTAAGGACCTCTTAGTGTGTTTGCAATAGAAAATACCATTGCTATTTCTTTGGACGCATCAATAGTCTTGTCATCCATCATAACTTCTGTAATTTTAGCTTTAGCCATAATATCTGATTCCTCCAGATTAATATTCATTAATATCAATACCTGCCTGCAGCAGTCGTTTATATCTTTCATTTGAAATAATAACTGCCATAGGCTTACCGTTTTTCAGGACAAATCCTGCTTTGTCCTCTTCTGATATGGTGGTAATAATTCGTGACCACGAAGGAAATCTGACATATTGTAATGCTCCATTGGAGTAATGCTTTTCTTTACTTCAGACATTGTTTGTCCTCCTTATACTTATCGTTATTTTACAGTATAATACAAAGTAATTACTTTTACAATGACTTTTGTGCAAACATTTGTATGTACAATTTGGATTACCAATAAATACTTAAAAACTTTTGTAACTTGGCGAGTTACGATTCATCACCTATAAGGCCCTAAATCCCTATCTATCGCATTTCGTAAACACAGAAATGCGATAGATAGGGATTTTTTGCGTGTTTTACTGTAACTCACCAAGATTCGGGATTTCGTAGGCTTGCAGATATAATTAAAGTGTCGTAAGGCAATAGCCCTGAAAACAAAAACATAACAAGGAGGTGACAGTAATGGCTAAAAATGCAAAGCAAACATCTAAGAGTGTTGCTTCAAAAGCAAGCAAGATTCTTCGTGACAATCGCTACAGCAAGACTTCAAAATCAGTAGCTGGAAGTGCATTGGCTCAGGCAAAGTCTCGTGGAAATAAATAATTTCCACAAACAAGATAGGCAGTGACCGGTTTGATAATCAACCTGCCTGTCTCCCGTAAGGGAGAAAATATTACATTCGTCAGGTTTTCAATTGACAAATCGAACAGGTGTTCGTATAATATAAGCATCGCTACATTAGGAAAAATGTTAAACAGCAACAGTAATAATCGGTGTATGGTCAGTTTGACTTTCCCTTTTAACTGGCCTTCTTATTTTAGGAGGCGCATGACGATGCAGAAGAGATTAGAAATTGGCTCGCACGTATTTATTATTGAAAGCAATCGTATTATCACGGAAGTGGTAGTGACAGCAAATCACGGAGATTTCTGTGTGCTTAGATTTCCATCCGGGGGTGCAATTCAGCTTAGAAAAAGCAGGGTGTTTGCATCAAAGGAAGATGCAGAAATGCAGCTTCCAAAGAAAGAACCGGTACAGAGTGGTTTCCATCGCTCTCCATATTATTATGATCATTGATTGGAGGCGACGATGGTGAAAAAAGGAAATGAAGTGCATGTAGCATGTCCGTGTTGTAAAAACAGAAGATTGTTCGACGTTGACCCAAGCACAACAGAGGGAATAATTAAGATAAAATGTCCTATGTGCAAAGGAGTCATTGCCGTAAGCTTTCATTTAAAGCAGATTCGTACCGAGCAAATAGCCACACAGTAAGTAGTGAGCAAGGCCTGACGAAGTATGGGTGTAATACCACCTGTATTTTGTCAGGCCTTTTTCTGTTTTTACGGAGAATTTTTTCTTGCAAAAAGAGAAGTAGGAGATAGAGGTTAACAAATAGATATTTTTTGTTGCCTGTGATGTAAGAGAGATTACTGCACCAGCGGTTCTCATACATGGTCCAGCATGACCTTAAACTGCAGGAACATTTACAACATTATATTCAAATGCCTTACGGCGCGCGACGTTTGGCGAGGATATGCATACAACTTTTTACAGGAACCGGAGGGTTTCTATAAGGTTGTATGTTTCCCCGCTTTATTGTCGTGCGCTTTTTACGTTTTAACGGAGTGGGTTGTCCTCGTCAAATGGCAGTGGCCAAGGCGGAAAGGACAACATTATGAAATTAAAAATCCGTTACGAAAACGAAATCCAGACAATCGAACTGGATGCAAAAGCGACTGAGGAAATGTGGGTCAGTCTGTCCCTTGAAGGTGAAGGACTTTCCCAGAAAGAAAAGGAGAATCTCATTCAACAGGAATGGAATGAGCAGTTCAACAAGGCTGATTACAACAACTGGCACAAGTTCAATCGTCATCGTGGATACAGCAAGGCAGTTCCTGATGAAGAGAATGATGAGGTGGACTGTTCAGAACCGCTCATGTCAGAAGTAAGAGATCCTAGAATCTTCTGCAGACAGGAACTGGAAAAGGACAAGCAGTACGACTATGAAGCCTGTTGTGACAGAATCCGCGCAGCAGTAAAACCGGCACAGGCAGATATGTTGATTGCAATCATTTTGGACGGAAAGACTGTGGCAGAGTATGCAGACATTATCGGTGATACTCCGAACAATGTTTCTCACAGATACCGCAGAGCAATCAACAATTTGAAAAAAGTTTTCTAAAACGTCCTTTTGCATTGTCTCCTACGGCTACCTGGTAGGAGGCAGTGCTTCTAATAAGAATTTTGGAGGTAGTTCACATGGAATTACAAAAAGAGAAAATGGCAGAGAGTGTATCTGCGCAACTAATACGCATTGGATTGGAGGGAGAACTATGGGGATTCGAAACGCAGAAGGCTATATGGATTTAGTTCCATATCAGGCAATTGCAAATGTGGATCGTGAGATGAAAGCAGAGGCAAAAATCGGTTTTCGTCCGTTGGTTTATATTTGTGCTCCGTTTTCAGGAGATATTGAAGCAAATAAAAAGAAGGCAACAGCTTTTGCCGAACACGCATATCAGAATGGGTGTATTCCGGTAACGCCACATTTATTGTTTCCTTTTATGAATGATGAAAGCAAGCAGGAACGTGAGTTGGCACTTCATATGGATTTGGTTCTGATGGGAAAGTGCCAGGAAGTGTGGGTTCTGTCAGAACGTATTACTACAGGCATGAATGCTGAGATTGAGAAGGCGCAGAAACGCAGACAGGCAGTGCGCTATTTTAGAAATGATTTTACGGAGGTGGAATACTTATGAGACCACTGGCAATCGCATATGGGAATAACCGACAAGCGAAGAACTGGACGAATAAGTCGATTACATTTGAGGAACTGAAGAAACGTCTGAAGGTTACAATTCGTACGCCGGAATCTGCCGAAGAATATGCAAAATTCAATAAAGCAAAACGTGACACGGTAAAAGACCACGGTGGATTTGTGGCAGGTGCCTTAAAAGGCGGCAGAAGAAAAATCGATACTGTGGAGATTCGTTCTATGGTTGCTCTGGATGGTGACAGAATCGATAAAGCTTTTTTAGAAAATTATGAAATGAATGCACCATATACATCGCTACTTTATACCACACATAGTAGCACGGAAGATCATCCAAGAGTGCGTTTGGTGTATCCGCTTACTCGTGATGTGACACCGGAGGAGTTTGTTGCGGTTTCCAGATATTTGGCAGATATGCTGGGCATCGATTATTTCGATGAATGCTCCTATCAGCCTAATCAGTTAATGTATTGGCCATCCACACCATCAAACGGAGTGTATGTATTTAAGGATGTGGAGAAAGAGTGGCTGAATCCGGATGATATTTTATCTGCTCACCCGGAATGGACTGATCCGACCAGACTTCCAACGTCTTCCAGAGAAAGCCGTGCGAATACGACACGAACAGCGGAAGTAAAAGATCCCCTTGGTAAGGATGGCACAGTGGGATTATTCAATCGTACTTATTTTCCAATTAATCGTGCCATTGAAAAGTTCTTGTCCGATGTATATGAACCAACGGATAACGAAAACAGATACCACTATATTCAGTCTTCCAGTATGGCCGGTGTGGAAATTATTGAAGAAGGCAAGTTTGCATATTCTCATCATGCAAAAGATCCGGCGTACTTGAAGCTTTGCAATGCTTTTGACTTGGTTCGTATCCATAGGTTTGGTGACGATGACAGTAAGAAATCCTTCAATGCTATGTGCGAGTTAGCAATGGAGGATGATGAAGTGAAGCGTCTTGCAATGGAAGAAAAATTATTGGAGGCGGAGACAGAGTTTACGGGTTCTGACAGTGACTGGATGACAAGGCTTAAGTATCAGCCAAGAACGGGTCTTTTGGAGAACAGCGTTTATAATTTGAACCTTATCCTTAACAATGACCCGGATTTCCAGAACTTTGCTTTCAATGAGCTGGCAAATCGTATCCAAATTACAGGTCCGCTTCCATGGGAACGTCCGGAAGGAAACGTATTCTGGCGAGAGGCGGACACAGCGCAGCTAAAGTCAATCATTGACATCCGATACTTGGCATTTTCTAGTCGTAACCATGACGTTGCTTTTACAAAGGCGGCAGATGATAGACATTTCCATCCGGTTCGTGACTATTTGAACAGTCTGCCGGAGTGGGATGGTGTGAAACGAGTGGAAGACTTATTTATCAAATATCTGCAGGCAGAGGATACAGAATATGTTCGTACAGTTACCAGAAAGACTTTCGCGGCAGCAGTTGCAAGAGTATATGTTCCTGGAATTAAGTTTGACTGCGTTCCGGTTCTTGATGGTGATCAGGGAATTGGTAAATCCACTATTGTAAAGGATTTGGTATCTCCGGAATACTATTCAGAAACATTGTCACTTACGGATATGGATGATAAGTCCGGTGCAGAAAAATTACAGGGATTCTGGGCTGTGGAAATCGGAGAACTTGCGGGAATGAAGAAAGCGGATATTGAAAAGGTGAAAGCATTTCTTTCCACCTGCGATGACAAGTACAGACCATCTTATGGACGAGTGGTGGAATCCCATCCACGCCAGTGCATCATTATTGCAACGGTTAATGGGGAGCGAGGATATCTGCGGGATATCACAGGTAACCGCCGCTTTTGGATTATCAAGCTTCATCAGAAGAAACAGAAAAAGACTTGGAACTTTACACCGGAGTTTCGTGCTCAGTTTTGGGCAGAGGCAAAAGAAATCTGGAAGGCTGGGGAAAAGTTGTACTTAGAAGGGGACCTTCTGGCAGAGGCGGAAAAGATGCAGCAGTCAGCCATGGAAGTGGACGAGCGTGTGGGTATGGTGGAAGAGTATCTGAATACCATGCTTCCAGACGATTGGGATTCTATGGATCTGTTCCAGAGAAGAAATTACCTAAGTGGCAGTGAGTTTGGTTCGCCAGCTCATGAGGCTAAAGAACTTCGCACGGAGGTCAGCAATGCGGAAATATGGTGCGAGTGCTTTGGCAAATCTTTGCAGGAGTTAAAACCGACAGATAGTTACAGCATTGCAGCACTTATGAGTCAAATTGGCGGTTGGGAACGAACCACTACGATTAAGCGTCAGCCGATTTACGGCAGGCAGCGACTTTACAAGTTTGGAGGTTAGGAACACAAGAATGCGTCACAACACAACTATTTCCCTTATCGAATTTATTTCTATATAAAAAGATTTGTGCCTGTACACACGCGTAAGAAATATATAGGAAATGGTTGTGAAGATGTGTTCCTTGTGTCGGTGAAAGATATGAGAGAACGATTTATAGAAAGAAAGTTAGTGGAGGCAGTCAAGAAAAAAGGCGGTTTCGCACCAAAGTTTGTAAGTCCGGGTTTAGATGGTATGCCTGACCGTATTGTACTGTTTCCAATTGGTAAGATAGCTTTTGTTGAATTAAAGGCACCAGGAGAAACCATGCGACCTCTGCAAGTAAGGAGAAAAAGACAGTTGGAAGAACTTGGCTTTTCGGTTTACTGCATAGACGATGTTTCACAAATTGATGGTGTGATGAAAGAGATTGGAGGTGATGCCCGATGAAGTTCGTACCACATGATTATCAGCAATATGCAATTGATTTTATAAAGAATAATGAGATAGCTGCAGTCTTTTTGGATATGGGCTTGGGTTAATGGTAAGACAGCGATTACCCTGACTGCACTCAACGACCTGATTTTTGATAGCTTTGAAGTATCAAGAGTTTTAGTGATAGCACCGCTGAGAGTGGCAAGAGATACCTGGTCTGCAGAACTGAAGAAATGGGATCACCTAAAGAATTTGCGATTTTCCGTAGCAGTTGGAACGGAAGCGGAAAGAAAAGCTGCACTAAGAGCTGAAGCGGAAATTTATATCATCAATCGTGAAAATGTGGACTGGCTTGTGAATAAAAGCGGAGTTCCATTTGAATTTGATATGGTGGTGATTGATGAACTTTCTTCTTTTAAGAGCCACCAGTCTAAACGATTTAAGAGCCTTCTGAAAGTAAGACCTTTTGTAAAAAGAATTGTTGGTTTAACTGGCACTCCTTCCAGCAACGGCCTTATGGACCTCTGGGCGCAGTTTCGTATTCTTGATTTTGGAAAAAGACTTGGCAGATACATTACACATTACCGTGATGCATTCTTTCTTCCGGACAAGAGAAATGGTGAGCGTATTTTTACCTACAAACCTGCGGCTGGTGCGGAAGAGAGGATTTATAAAAGAATATCCGACATCACGATCAGCATGAAGTCTTGTGATTATTTGACACTTCCGGAATGTGTGATGAATGAAGTGCCTGTTTTTATGAATGCGAAAGAGATTCAAATTTACGAAACCTTTCGTGAAGATATGGTGGCTAAGATTAAGGATGAAGAAATTGATGCTGCCAATGCAGCAGTTCTTTCAGGAAAACTTCTGCAGATGGCAAATGGATGTATCTACGATGAAGAAAAACGAGCGTGGCAGATTCATGACAGAAAGCTGGATGCATTGGAAGATTTGATTGAAAGTGCAAATGGGAAACCGGTTCTTGTTGCGTACTGGTTTCAGCATGATCTTACTAGAATCAAAGCACGATTTTCTGTTCGCGAAATTAAGACTTCGAAGGATATTGCCGATTGGAACGAAGGCAAGATTCCTGTTGCGGTGATTCATCCTGCGTCTGCCGGTCACGGGCTAAATCTTCAGGCAGGAGGTTCTACTCTGATATGGTTTGGGCTTACATGGTCTTTAGAACTTTATCAGCAGTGCAATGCCAGACTTCACAGACAAGGCCAAAAGGATACGGTGGTGATTCATCATATTATTGCCAAAGGTACTATTGATGAAGATGTAATGGCAGCACTTGCCAGAAAAGAAAGGGTCCAAAATGCGCTGATCAATGCCGTGAAAGCAAAGCTGGAGGTGAGAGCATAATGGACACATATGAGAAACTTGCGAATGCAATTATTCTGCAGGCAGTGAAGGATTGGAGGGCGGCAAGAAGAAAACTGAAAAGGAAACCCCAAAACGAAAGTGCCAGGATTGAATTGGAAAGTTGTGAAAGATTCTTCCGTTCCGAATGGTTTACCACCCTGACAGATGTGGATGGCGCAGTGATTCTTCGAAAACTTTATGAGGAGGATGGCAGATGACAGCAAAAGAATATTTAAAACAGGCGTATCGTCTTGATCATAGAATCGATTCCGATATTGAAGAACTAGGAAGGCTGCGAGAGATGTCTACAAATATTTCAGCTCCCACCATGGGAGATAAGGTTCAGACAAACCGCAGTACGGATGCTCCTTTTGTAAAGTGTCTGGAAAGAATATATGAGCAGGAGGAAAAGATAAATGCTGAGATTGATATGTTGGTTGACCTGAAAAATGAAATCAGAAATGTGATTGACACCGTCAATAACACAGATGAGAGAATGGTTCTTCGTTATAGATACATTCACAACTATACCTGGGAACAGATTGGTGATGAACTGGGAGCTGATTCCCGTACCGTCAGAAGGTGGCATGGGAAAGCACTGACACATGTGGAACTTCCGGAAAATCCAATAAAAATATAAAACGCCCGAAATGTCCACATTTGTCCTAAAATGTCCAACTCCATTACGTGATATAGTAGAATCAGCAAAAAAGTACAATGACCTAGCCTTGTGGGAGCAATTTCCTGCGAGGCTTTTTTTATGCCCAGAATGAGGAGGTGAACGAGATGCCAAGAAAACCGAAAAGACCGTGCAGTTATCCGGGCTGTCCAGAACTTACAGACGGAAGATTTTGTGAGAAGCACGAAAAGGAAGAGAACAAACGCTACGAGAAGTACGACAGAGATCCTGCTGTACGCCGTAGATACGGCAGAGCTTGGAAACGTATCCGAGACAAATTTGTAAGCGAACATCCTTTTTGTGAAGTTTGTTATGGCAAGGGAATCCTTGTGGAAACAGAGGAAGTGCACCATAAGATTCCGCTGTCCAAAGGTGGAACCCATGAGAGAAGCAATCTGATTGCTCTTTGTAAGTCCTGCCACGCAAGAATCCATGCGGAGAATGGTGACCGTTGGCATAACCGGTAGGGGGAGGTTACTTCTCTACACGAAAGTCCTTAGGGCAACGGGGCGGGGGTCTCACGCACACAAATTGCTATTCAAACAGGGAATATGGGAAAACAAGAATTGAGGTGAGAAAATTTGGCGAAGGACGGAACCGCAAGAGGCGGTGTAAGGATGGGCAGTGGTCCGAAACGAAAGGCTCTGACAGAGAAAATCTCTGCGGGCAAAGCTGCCACAATTATAGATTTACCGGAAGCACCACATTTGGAAGGTGTGGATATGCCGCCGGTCAAAGAATATATGAAAGCGAAACAGAAAAATGGTACAGAACTTTGTGCCGAAGAAATATTTGAGGAAACATGGGAGTGGCTGAAGAAAGTTGGATGCACCGATTATGTGAATGTGCAGCTTATCAACCAGTATGCTATGAGTGTGGCAAGACAGATCCAGTGTGAACAGTGTATTTCAGAATTTGGATTTCTTGCAAAACACCCGACAACAGGAAATGCCATTGCATCTCCATATGTTTCTATGCTCCAGCAGTTTACAAAGCAGGTAAATCAGTCCTGGTATCAGATTTACCAGATTGTGAGGGAAAACTGCTCTGTAGAATATAAAGGAGCAACACCGCAGGATGATGTCATGGAGCGTCTGCTTCGTGCAAGGAAAGGAATGTAATTATGATAGAAAAAGTAAATCCGAGCCATCCGGACAAGGTGGCAGATAGAATCGCAGGTGCTATCGTAGATCTTGCGTATAAAACAGAAAAGAATCCGAAGATTGCTGTGGAAGTTTTGGTGGGTCACGGAAAGTGCCATGTGATTGCAGAAACCACAGCGGATTTAAATAAGAACCAGATTAAGAGTGCGATTAAGCGAATTGCCGGGAAAGTAAAGTGTGATATTGTGATAGTTCCTCAGGATAAGCATTTATCAGATAACCAGAAAAATGGATATCGCTGTGGTGACAACGGCATTTTCAAAGGAATACCGCTTACGGAAGAACAGAAGGAACTTTCCAAGATTGCTCGTGATATTTACACTTTATATCCATTTGACGGAAAGTACATTTTGGATGAGGCAAGATTGATCATCTGTCAGAGCAATGCTAAAACTACACAATTAAAGTGTAGATATCCGAATACAGAAATCAATCCGCTGGGTGACTGGACGGGTGGCACGAATGTAGATACGGGTGCTACCAACAGAAAACTTGGATCTGATATGGCAGATTCCGTAACAGGTGGCGGTCTTCATGGTAAGGACTTATCCAAAGCAGATGTATCTGTAAATATTTACGCATTCCTAAAAGCACAGAGAACTGGAAAGCCTGTTAGCCTTTGCTGTGCAATTGGTGATGATATGATTGACAGTATCCCATATCCGGAAATCGTAAGACAGGCAAAAGAATATATAGACTCCATTGGTGGATTTGAGAAATTCGCTGAGTGGGGTCTTTTTTAGTGGAGGTGCAGCATGGGGAAAACGACAACAGAAATGAAATTGATATCCACTGCTGAACTGATTCCATATGTAAATAATGCAAGGACACATTCCAGTGAGCAGATCAATAAGCTGCGTTCTTCCCTTCGTGAATTTGGCTTTATCAATCCGGTCATCATTGACAGGGAACGTGATTGCAGGTCATGGAAGAATTATGGCCGCAAAGGCAGAGGGAATCGAAGAAGTGCCTTGTGTATTTGTAGATTATCTGACTGAGGCACAAAAGAAAGCATACATTCTGGCAGACAATCGAATGGCAATGGATGCTGGATGGGATGAAGAACTTTTAAGAGTGGAAATTGAAAGTTTGCAGGCAGAAGCATTTGATATTGGACTTACCGGATTTGATGAGAAAGAAATTGCAGACCTTTTTGCGTCTGAGGATGATGTGGAAGAGGACGATTTCGATGTGGAGGCAGAACTGGAAAAACCTCCGCTAACCAAAACAGGAGATGTGTGGATACTTGGTAATCATCGTTTGATTTGTGGAGATAGTACAAAGCTGGAAACCTATGAAATCCTGATGGAAGGTAAGAAGGCCAATCTTGTTGTAACAGATCCGCCTTACAATGTGAATTACGAAGGCAGTGCAGGTAAAATCAAAAACGACAATATGGAGAATGATCAGTTCTATCAGTTTCTGCTGGATGCCTACACGTGTATGAATCAGGCAATGACAGATGATGCCAGTATTTATGTGTTTCATGCAGATACAGAAGGACTGAATTTCAGAAAGGCATTTGCGGATGCAGGTTTTTATCTTTCTGGTACTTGTATTTGGAAGAAACAGAGTCTTGTTCTTGGCAGAAGTCCTTACCAGTGGCAGCATGAACCGTGCCTGTTTGGTTGGAAAAAGAAGGGGAAGCATCAGTGGTATTCCGGTAGAAAAGAAACCACCATCTGGGAATTCGATAAACCTAAGAAGAATGGTGATCATCCAACGATGAAACCAATTCCGCTGATTGCTTATCCGATTAAGAATTCCAGTATGACGAACTGCATCGTTTTGGATCCGTTTGGCGGAAGTGGTTCTACACTGATTGCTTGTGAGCAGACAGGACGAATCTGCAAAACTATTGAACTGGATGAAAAATATTGTGATGTTATCGTAAAAAGATATATCGAGCAGGTAGCAACGGCGGGAAATGTGTTTGTGATTCGTGACGGTTTGAAAGTTGCGTATGAAGACTTACAGGTTTGTGCGAAGAAAAATAGTTCACATTTTTCGGATATATTACTTGCTATTTATGTGCTTTAGAGTGATATATGTACTACCGAAAAAAAAGGAGGCACAGACCATGAAGATTATTTACAGTTTAAAAGAGAGAAAACCATTTGTACAGGCATTAGAGGAAATTACAGGAACAAAATCCGTGTACAAGAAACCACCGACATTTGCATATGAAGTTGGCTGCATGACCATTACCCGTGATGGAGATTTGGAATTTGATGATAATGTGGACGAAGATTCCATGAAAGATATTTTAAATGAACTGGAGAAGAGGGGATTTGTGGCAAAAGAAAATCCTTATCTTAAGAAGCAGGAAATTCTTTCGGAAGAAAAGGAATCTTCGGAAGAAGGCTATTTGGAATCTGACAATCAGGAAGAATCGACAGAGAAGGAAGACATCGGTCTTACAGTATCGATGCCTAGAATGTATTTTAATGATCAGGCACTTACAAGGCTTAAAAATCTGGTAAGTTCCAAGCAGACTTTAATCAAAAAGGCGTTGGGAATTGAGGAACTTCCAATCGAGGTGGGAGATGAAAAAGTAAGCTTTCCTTGGTTTGAGATCAAACCCACGGATGAAGACGCGGTTACAGCCTATAGTCATTTCATTTACGCACTTTGCGAGATGGCGAAAAATCAAAAGCGAATCAATGCAACGGGAAAAGAGGTTGAGAATGAAAAATACGCATTTCGATGTTTTCTTTTAAGATTAGGATTCATTGGTGAGCAGTATAAAAAGGAGAGAAAGATACTTCTTCAGAATCTTAGCGGTTCAGCGGCATTCAAAAATAATAAGGACAAGGGTGGTGTGCATGAAGTTTCCGAGCAGACAGATAATAGAGAAGCTTAGAGCAGAGTATCCCGCAGGAACACGAGTGGAACTTGTAAAGATGGATGACATACAAGCTCCGTCGGTGGGAACAAGAGGAACTGTTATAGGGGTAGATGATATTGGTTCCATTATGGTCAAGTGGGATAATGGAAGCAGCCTGCACATTGTGTATGGCGAAGATGTGTGTAAGAAAATATGATAAAGCATTACGGCTTCATAGAACAGAGAATTCTATGGAGCCTTTTTCTATGGTTTATGAGAAGGGAGGACGTAAGAGTGTCGTGGAATATAGATGAGAATTATAAAATTGAAATGACCAAAGGCGATACTCCGACCTTCGGTTTTGATATTTTTCTTCCGGATGGCTCTGCATACGAGATCGAAAAAGGTGACAGGGTTGTATTTGCTGCGAAGGCAAATAAGTATGATGCAGAACCGGCATTTACAATCGAAGCAGATATGGTAACAAAGACGATTCATTTTAAGGAAGAACATACAAAATCCCTGGAGATTGGCAAATACATCTGGGAATTGTCGTTGAATAAAGAAAACGGTTATCGCTGCACCTTTATTGCAAATAAGAAATTGAATCTGACAGTGGAGGTGGCGTAGAGATGGAAAAGGTTAGTGGAACATTAAGCAATGTTCCGGGAGTTACAAATTATGAGAGTTTAAAGGATAAGCCACAGATCAACGGCGTGGAGTTATCTGGAAATAAAACTGCAAAAGAACTGGGACTTGCATCTGCCAGTCAGGTGGAGCAGTTACAGAAGACCATTGATGGATTGATAGATGGAAATGAGGTGGCATACTGATGGGGAATGTATTAGTGAGAGAAGAAACACTGACACAGATAGCAGATGCCATTCGCGAGAAATCTGGAACAAATGATTTATACAAGCCAGGAGAAATGCCGGATGCGATTTTGGAAATTTCAACGTACAGCGGAGAGGGGGCGGATCCTAATAAGCCAATCCGATTTTATGATCCGTATGGGAATTTGGTCTACAGTTATACAGTAGGTGAGTTTTCAGAACTGGCAGAGCTTCCGCCATTACCAGAAATAAAAGGTCTCATTGGTCAGGGATGGAACTGGTCATTAGAAAAAATCTTAGAAGTTGGAGACGAAATAGAAATCGGTTCCTTATATATTACGGATGATGGTTCGACCAGAATTTATGTGGAACTGATTGAAGAAGCATTAAATCCAAAGATAGGGTTCAGACAGGAAAATGCAAATTCAGTATCGATGGGAGTCCATTAGAAACATCGGATGTAGCTGGCACAGATACGATTGTAAGTGTGGAACATCAGTATAGTAAGCCTGGTTCTTATGTGATCCGACTAATACCGGGGGATGGCGCTCAGTTTACTTTTTTAGGAGATTCCTATAGTACAAGGATTCTTCATAGAGATGAAACCTATAGTTATGCGAATAAGGTGTATGGAAATACGATCAAAAAAATTGAACTGGGAAAGGGTATAACAGAATTTACAGGCCGGTGCTTTTTTAGTAATAGTCTTGAAACGGTTACGATGCCGGAAGGTATTACAGTCTTTAGCACTGCGTTTCAAGGATGTTACAGTATAAAAACAATTACCTTTCCGAGATGTGATATGACATTAAGTTCATATGCAGTAAGAGAATGCAGGTCACTAAAAAAGATACTTTTTTCTGACGCGAAGCTTTCTTTGGGAGGTACATCATTCGCGGATTGTAACAGCTTGGAGGAAGTCATCATACCACAGAATGTGCAGTTATCGTATACAGATATTTTTGCAGAATGCACGAGCCTGAAAAGAGTAGTTCTCTCAGATAATATAACAAAGATTTCCAGTGACTTGTTTGATAGCTGTTATTTGCTGAAAGACGTTGTGACGAAAGGTACGATAGCAGAAATAAGCAGCGGCGGATTTAAGAATTGCAGGTCATTGGAAGAAATAGAATTATCGAACGAGGCAACGGAGATTGGTGCATCTGCTTTTTATTGCTGCTTTGCCTTAAGAAAAATCAATTTGCCAGAAACCATTACTTGCATAAAATCAAGCACATTTTATGATTGCTATTCTTTACATGAGATTGTGATACCGAAAAATGTGTCGGAAATTCAAGCGAGTGCTTTTGCTAATTGTCTGGGCATAGAACATTATTATTTAATGCCGACAATACCGCCAGCACTTGCTAATGTAAGTGCTTTTGTTGGAATTTTAGAGAGATGCAAAATCCATGTTCCGAAAGGATGTCTGGAAGCATATCAGACAGCAGAAAATTGGAGCACATATGCAGATTATATGGTAGAAATGGAGGAGTAACGTGAGGAAACTGAATAAATATAAGCCAACAAAGTTCATGGCGAAGGATTCTACATACAGCCAAGAACTGGCGGATTATGCAGTTTCCTTCATCGAATGCCTGTGTCATACGAAAGGAACATGGGCGGGCAAGCCATTTGAACTGATTGACTGGCAGGAACAGATTATCAGAGATGTATTTGGCACGATTAAGCCAAACGGATACAGGCAGTTCAACACAGCATATATTGAGATTCCTAAGAAAATGGGGAAATCAGAATTAGCGGCAGCAGTCGCACTTCTTCTTACTTGTGGCGATGGAGAGGAACGTGCAGAAGTTTATGGCTGTGCTGCAGACAGGCAGCAGGCCTCTATTGTATTTGAAGTTGCAGCAGACATGGTGCGTATGTGTCCGGCATTGAATAAAAGAGTAAAGATTCTTGCATCCCAGAAGAGAATCGTGTATCAGCCGACGAACAGCTTTTATCAGGTGTTGTCGGCTGAAGCTTATTCTAAACACGGATTCAATATTCACGGAGTGGTGTTTGATGAACTGCATACTCAACCGAACCGTAAACTATTTGATGTTATGACAAAAGGGTCTGGTGATGCCAGAACACAGCCGTTATACTTTCTGATTACAACAGCCGGTACGGATACGAATAGTATCTGCTATGAGACGCATCAAAAAGCGAAAGATATTCTGGAAGGACGAAAGATTGATCCTACTTTTTATCCCGTCATCTATGGTGCAGATGAAAATGATGATTGGACCGATCCGAAGGTTTGGAAAAAGGCAAATCCATCCCTTGGAATTACAGTCAGTATCGATAAGGTACAAGCTGCCTGCGAATCAGCGAAGCAGAATCCGGGAGAAGAGAATGCTTTTAGGCAGCTGCGCCTAAACCAGTGGGTGAAACAGGCAGTCAGATGGATGCCGATGGATAAATGGGATGCATGTGCATTTCCGGTAAATGAAGATGATTTGGAAGGCCGTGTATGTTATGGTGGTTTGGATTTATCATCCACCACAGACATCACGGCTTTTGTGTTGGTATTTCCACCATTGGATGAAGATGATAAGTTCGCTATATTGCCTTATTTCTGGATTCCGGAAGATACTTTGGAACTGCGAGTCCGAAGAGATCATGTGCCTTATGATGTGTGGGAAAGACAAGGTTTTCTGCAGACTACCGAGGGAAATGTAGTTCATTATGGATATATTGAAAAATTCATAGAGAGATTAGGCGAACGATTTAACATCAGAGAAATTGCGTTTGACCGCTGGGGAGCTGTGCAGATGGTTCAGAATTTGGAAGGTATGGGCTTTACTGTAGTTCCTTTTGGACAGGGATTTAAGGATATGTCACCGCCGACAAAGGAACTGATGAAGCTGACATTAGAAAAGAAGTTGGCTCATGGAGGTCATCCGGTTCTTCGTTGGATGATGGATAATATTTATATTCGAAACGATCCGGCTGGAAATATTAAAGCAGATAAAGAAAAATCTACGGAGAAAATTGACGGTGCCATCGCAACTATCATGGGATTGGATAGGGCGATTCGTTGTGGAAATGATGTAAGTGCCAGTGTATATGATGAGCGAGGGATTTTGTTTATCTGATCAAAAAACCAATAAGTATCACTTTGGTGACATAAAAACCTGAAATTCATTGACTTACTATCACTTTAGTGATATAATGGAACTGAAAAGAATGGAGGTTGGGAAAATGGATAAACTGATTACGATATACCACGGTTCAGAAAAAAATGTGGAACAGCCGATTTTTGGCGAAGGCAAGAAGAATAACGATTGGCCTTGGCTTTTACTGTACTGCAAGTGAGGAACTTGCAAAAGAATGGGCGGTATCTTCTTTACGTGATGGCTTTTCTAATCGCTATACGCTGGATACCGAATATTTGAACATTTTAAATTTGAATAGTCCCGATTATACAATTCTTAACTGGATTGCCGTCTTGGTGGAACATCGCCTGTTTTCTATCAAAACCCCTGTGGCAAGACGAGCAAAGCGATATTTGATTGATAATTTCAGTATTAATGTAAATGCCTATGACTTGATTACAGGATACCGTGCGGATGATTCTTATTTTGATTACGCAGAGTCATTCCTTAACAACGGTATTTCTGTAGAACAACTTGCACGTGCCATGCGACTTGGAAAACTGGGCGAACAAATCGTTATTAAGTCAAAGTTTGCTTTTTCCAAACTAAAATATGAAGGTTTTGATGTTGCAGAGAAGGAACAATATTATGTTCTTCGCAAAGCCAGAGATGATGAAGCGAATCAACTGTATCTGGAAATGCTTGAAGAAGAGAGTGACGGACTATACATTCAGGATATTATGAGAGGAGGCATTAAGAACGATGACCCACGCATACCAAGAAATATATCTGAGTAAAGCACAATCGGTGATTGGAGATGCCTTTGATTACGCAGTCAATACTTGCGCTATTCGTGGAACTGATTTTGTGAAACTGTTTATTGCAAGTTCTGTGAGCAAGCGAATGGAAAATGGTGAACCTGCTTATCTTGCAGGTAAAAGTGGCATTGAAATCGTCCGGGAGATCGTTGCAGAAACCAAAGGGCAAGAGCTTCAAATAGAACCGCAAGAGCATTTTGGACGTTCAAAGGAATACTGGATTGGTTGGGCTATTGCTTATTACCAGTGGTATTCAGGCAGGAAGTATAGCGATGTTTTCAAGGTTCTTTCTTTTGAGGATTTGCAAAAAATGTACTACACTCTCCACGAAGCGGATATCACAAAATTTGTTGACATTGTGGATTCAAAAATAAAGGAGTATTTTTCTGAAACTAATTTAAAGCGTATTCGTACAGCATATGGATTTACTCAGGCAGAATTAGCGGAACGTTCTGGCGTCAGCCTTCGTTCGATTCAAATGTATGAACAGCGAAACAAAAACATCAACAAAGCAAGTGCGGATTCAATGTATAGCCTTGCCAAGGCTTTGGGCTGCACAATGGAAGATTTGATTGAGCGATAATTAGATAATTTTATATTGGGGAACAATTTTAGTATAATATCTTTTTAATATCTCGACTGTATTTGAAGAATGTGCT
>OLRY01001180.1_pt1 | contig 26426 bp, 18 predicted proteins | sample 1672541 | NCBI WGS metagenome assembly OLRY01 (sample SAMEA3136697, study PRJEB25190) | human gut metagenome | biome: human gut; feature: human-associated habitat; material: faeces | place: Austria | collected 2013 | reverse complement strand
GCACGAACTTGGCAAAGAACGCTATCTCGTCACGGTCTTTGCCTTTGGCTTCCACTTTATAGGAGAGTGTGGTGCTGAGGTTCTTCAACCGCTCGCTGTCCTCCCTGCGGTTGAGCAGTACCTCGTCCACCACGATGAGCAGCTTACCTGCCCAATCGGAATTGAACTGGCTTCGGAAGTCCTCGTTGGTGTTGAAGGTCACATTGTTCTGAAAGAGTAGTTTCAGAAAATTCAGGAACGTGCTTTTGCCTGTATTGCGTTCTTCCGATACCAACAGCAGGATAGGCAACTTTTGGATGGGTTGCAGGTAAAGCAGTTGCAGATAGTCCATCCCCAACTCGTACTGTTCCCCGAAGATGTGCCGTACCAAAGAACGGACAGAGGGGAACTCCCCTTGTCGGGGTACATGGTCTATCGGTTCATAAAGGTTAAGGAACTTGCCGACTATTGGGCGGTAGTTCAGATGTTCGGGTACGGTGCAGAAGCCGTCATACTTGGGAACGCTGCCGATATAGTCCTTGCCATAGTCTTGGCGCAGGGTCTCGTTGTTCCACACGATGCGTTTCCTTACATACCCTCCATTCTGTTTGGGCTGCTCCACAATCTTGTAGAGCGTTGTCCCCACTCGGATGAATTCTTCCTTTGCCATGCCGTCATCCGATGGCGGTCTGTGGCTGTCTTGTTGTTTGTTAGCTGACATAATCAAATGGTTTTAAGTTTGAAAAATACCAGCTACAAAAGTATAAGCATTTATCGGATAAGTCGTTACGCAAAATATAGCAGAATGCAGAAAAAAGTACTATAGGGATAGATATTTGGGGGATTCCATGAACTCAAAGGCAATTATGAACGGCAGGAATTCTTCCATTTGGGTTATTTCGAGTACCTTTGTAGCATAATTTGTTTGAATAGTTAGCATATGGTAGAATATACAAGTAGTAGGTTATGTTTCAAGGCTGATTTGATTGAGCCGTTGAAAGAGAATGATTCATTTGTTGTTCATACTCCGAATGGGACATTCAAGTTTACAAAAGCAGATTTCTATCGTGTCTTTTCAAATGTCATAGAAACCAAGAGCTATCAAAAGGGCAGAATATATAGTTGCAAATATCCGCCTAAACGAGCTATGCAATTTCTAATATCAAGTCAATCTTCGACATCTAAACGGTCTGATAGATGTTTGCTCACAAAAGATTGGGTAGGGGAAGAAATCCGAATGAAAATAAAGGAAATAGGAGCATTATGGCGTAATTCTCCTAATAATCCTCAAATAGATGCTGAAGTACTTGAAAGTTGGGGCAATCTGATAGAAGAATGGATAACCAACAAAGATATGCCATTGATTATTCGTAAAGAAACAAATAAACGAGGGCAATCATTTGTGCATCCTTGTGGAAGAGAAATTATCGTTTCAGACAATACCGTAGCTATTTGGGTGTATAGTAATGTCCTAAAAGGAACGGTGTTCACCTTATCCCAAATCAAAGAACTGTTGAATCAAAAAGAGTTGCCAATGGTGTTTATGGCTACAAAGGAGATTAAGGAAAATGCTAAGTATTCCAAGCCATTAGGCAGTTATGCTTTGTCTGATTGGAAATTGTGTCATATCCAACCTGTGGGATTTAATACTAATACAAGCATTGAAGATTTGGATATTTCCGATATTGAAGACCATTTTAGAAAATATGCAAATCCGAACAATATGTTCATACTTCCTAAAGAAATTGGTTATTTAGGGGAAATAGATGTATTTATAGAGGAGCAGAAACGATAAAAGATAAATAGCAGGTGCTCATTGTGTTCCTGCTATTTATCTAATCTACAATCTACGACATACTAATTGAAGAATTGGCAAGCGAAAAGAAGATACTTGTTTTCTCTTTTCGCAAGTACAACCTTTCAAGAACGGCTTTGCGTACCTGCTTCGCCCCGTATGTGCCGATACGGAACGCAAGAGCGATTATCGTTTCAAGGCTGTAAACCTCCATGTTGCACCTGTCGGACAGGCGGATGGTGCGCTTTATCTCGTACTCGTTCAGAACTCCGCTTTTGCAGAGTGCCTTTATCCCTGCCTTGACGGTCGGGGCGGTTACTCCGAATAGGTCGCAAAGTTCCCACTCGCTCATGGTAGTTGCCTGTATATCGGTAGGCAAAACTACTTTGCCATACTCGTTTATGCTGATGATGTTTCTTTCCATGATCCTATGCCATTTGGGTGTTTCCGAATGATTGGTTCAGCTTGTCCCCGAACATGGTCAGGTCGTGGTCTATCTTCTGCGTGGTTATCTTTGCATAGAGTTGGGTCGTGACTATGTTCGTATGTCCCAACACACGGCTGACACTTTCAATCGGCATACCCTTACTGAGGGCAAGGGTAGCGAACCCATGCCTTGAGCAATGGAATGAGATTGCTTTCGTGATACCGCACTCTTTTATCATCCTTTTCAGCGGTTTGCAGATAGACCAATAGTTCAGATTGGGAAATACGAACTTATCCGTTTGGAACGGCTCGTAACGCCTGATAATCTGCAAAGGGATGTCAAGCAGTTTCACTTGGAACGGAATTTTTGTCTTGTGCCGTTTGGATATTATCCATTTCTCACCGTTCACCTCCACTATGTCATCGGTGGTCAGTTCCTTAATATCCACGAATGAGAGTGCCGTGAAGCTGGCGAACACGAAAATGTCACGGATATAGGACAGCTTGCTGTCCGCAAACTCGTGTGTCATCAGAGTTTTCAGCTCGTCTTCCGTCAGATACTCACGTTCCTTGATGTTGGGGCTGATGTGGAACTGCGCAAAGGGATTTCTTGGGATAAGACCATTGAAGTGCGCACGCATAACCACACCTTTCAGCCACATGCAGTTGGTCCAGATACTGCCGTTCTGCAATCCTCTGTCGGTGGAAAGGAACACGGCAAACTCCTTGATGAAGTCGGGTGTCAGTTCAAGCATGGACAGGTCGCTGCGCTTGTAGTTCGCCTTGATGAACGCTGCCACATGGTTTCTTGCCCGAACCCTTGCCAAATAAGTCCCCTTGACACGGTCTGTGCCCACTCGCTTTTGGAAGGTTGCGTTATCCTTGTCGAACGCTCCGAGCAGTGTCTCGTACTCGCTGCCTATGCCCTGATAGGCATTGCGCACCATTTCCGCCGTAACGTATGCCTCACGGTCTGAAATGCGCTGGTAGTGCTTGATGATTTGCGCCTTGATGTTATCCAATGCAAGGTTGATGTCCCTCGCTTCGGCACTCTTGCCTTTGGCTCGGTTGCCTTTCGCATCCCAAAGGGCTTTCGGGATGGTCTGCTTGCAGCTGAACTGCGCCACCGAACCGTTGATTGTCACCCGTCCCATGATGGGGACAATACCGTTTTTCTCCTTGCTGCCGTTTACGTAAAACAGCACTTTGAACGTACTTCTTGCCATACTCGTTTTTTGTTTGCAAAGTTAAATATCAACGAGTTATACCTTGATACGCAAATCGGTGACAAACGGTGCAAAAGCATCCTGCCTGTGTTAAATATTACCTTTTCTCGGGTAACGATTTGAAAACCGTTCTTTTTCTATATTCCGCTTTTCTTTGCGTTTTACACTTTTCTGTCTTGGCATCGTTTGTCACCGTAATAACATTGATGTTAAGACATTTAGCGTCATTTCTCCCATTTTTCGAGGTTATTCCAGCTATTTTATGTATATTTGTATTCTAAACCATAAAAATAAGACGCCATGAAGTACAAATTATTAGTCTTAGACGTAGATGGGACGTTGCTTAACGACAAGAAAGAGATAACTCCCCGGACCCATGCCGCCTTGTTAAAGGCTCAGCAGATGGGAGTTCATGTTGTATTGGCATCCGGCCGACCCACCAACGGGGTTCAACCCTTGGCGGAGGCCCTTGAATTGAATCATTACGGTGGTTTCATATTATCTTATAACGGAGGTCAGATCATCAATGCCCAGACCGGAGAATTGATGTTCGAGAAACGAATCGATCCGGCCATGATTCCTTATTTGAACCGGAAGGCGAAGGAAAACGGTTTCGCGATCTTCACATATCACAAGGACTATATCCTAACCGATAGCCCGGAAAACAAGCATGTCCAAGAGGAGGCCGAACTCAATAAGATGCGCATCATCGGTGTGGAGAATTTCCCGGAAGCGGTGGATTTCGCACCCTGTAAGTGTATTCTTACCAGCGATGACGAGAACAATCTAGTGGGTCTCGAAAATCATTGGAAGAAACGTCTGGACGGGGTATTGGAAGCTTTCCGCTCCGAGGACTATTTCTTGGAGGTAGCTCCTCATTTCATCAATAAGGGAAATACGTTGGCGGTATTGATGGAGATGCTGAATATCACGACCGAAGAGGTTGTTGCTATCGGTGATGGCGTGGCCGACGTATCCATGCTTCAATTAGCCGGTACCGGCGTGGCGATGGGTAACGCACGCGATTCCGTAAAGGCTTGTGCCGATTTCACGACCTTACCCAATAATATGGAAGGTGTGGCGGTAGCGATCGAGAAAGCGATCCTTGCCACGATCAAACCCACAGAGGTTCCGTTAGATCAACTAAACGCACGGGCCAAACATGCTTTAATGGGTAATCTAGGCATTCAATATACCTATGCGTCGGAGGATCGTGTGGAAGCGACCATGCCTGTAGACGAACGGACCCGCCAGCCTTTCGGTATCTTGCACGGAGGCGCTACACTGGCTCTGGCAGAGACCGTGGCCGGACTAGGTTCCATGATTCTGGCGAAACCGGACGAGATGGTAGTCGGCATGCAAGTTAGCGGCAGCCATATGTCGTCCGCCCACGAGGGAGACACGGTACGTGCCGTCGGGACGATTATCCACAAAGGCCGTTCATCCCATGTGTGGAACGTAGACATATTCACCTCTACCGACAAACTGGTTTCCTCTGTACGGGTAATCAATAGTATACTAAAGAAGAAATGATTCCAAGAGATTCTTACGAAATAATAGACACGTTGATCAAGCAAGGCCGGAGTTTCGCTATTTGGCGTATTCCCGGTGAGGATAGGCTCCATTTCAGGATGCAAAGTGCCGGCTCTCCTTGCCTATTATACGACATAAAAGACTTAAATGAACGGAGCGGTTTTGTAATCGCTCCGTTTCAGGTGACAGCGGAACGACCTATCGTTTTAATCCAACCGGATTGCTTTGAAATCCCCTCCGAATCCGATTGGGATTTCTCTCGAGAGAAAAACGAATTCCCTTCGAATGAAATCGAAATCCCGTCCGAATCCGAGGAGAAGGAACGATACGCTTACCATTTCTCCCTGTTTACCAACCCTTTGCTAAAAGGAAGCCAAGATAAACTAGTCCTATCCCGTAGCAAAACGATCTGGAAAGATCCCTCTTTCTCACCCGGCAAGGCATTCTTCGCCGCGGAAGAACGATATATCCGCTCCTATGTCTACCTTTGCCATACCCCGGAAACCGGAACTTGGATGGGTGGGACACCGGAAATCTTGTTATCCGGCGAGAAAGGTGACTGGCAAACGGTAGCTTTGGCCGGAACCCAATCCTTACGAGACGGGAAATTACCGAAAAGCTGGGACCATAAGAATTGGAGAGAACAGCAATTAGTCGCCTCCTATATACGCCGCCAGCTGTCCACCTTGGGTATTACTCCCGAGGAGAAGGGGCCTTATTCAGCCCGGGCCGGAGAGGTTTCTCATTTGAAAAGTGATTTCTTCTTCTCCTTGCCGAATCCCGAGAAGCTGGGTGATGTCCTTCAACTATTACACCCTACTCCAGCCGTCTGCGGTCTTCCCAAGGAGGAGGCTTATCATTTCATCATCGAAAATGAGGGGTACGATCGTAGCTATTACTCCGGTTTCATCGGTTGGCTGGATCCCAAAGGCAAAACAGATCTGTACGTAAACCTCCGTTGCATGAATATCCTCCCCCAAACCTTTACGCTGTATGCCGGAGGCGGTCTGTTGGCGGCCTCGCAGCTAGAGGATGAGTGGCAGGAGACAGAGGATAAATTAGATACAATGCGGAGAATAGTGGGTAATTTATAATTTTATATCATATAATGTATAGCGATAAAAAGAACATCCTTCAATTGGTAGCCTTGCTGATAGAGCACGGCGTAAGTAATATCGTGCTATGTCCGGGAAGCCGGAACTCTCCGATTGTGCACACATTGGCAAACCATTCGTTCTTCAATTGCCATTCCGTGACGGATGAACGAAGCGCGGGATTCTTTGCCGTAGGGCTAGCGTTGCACGGAGGTAAGCCGGCGGCTGTTTGCTGTACCTCGGGCACGGCCTTGCTGAATATACATCCGGCGGTAGCGGAGGCTTTCTATCAGAAAGTTCCGCTTGTCGTGATATCCGCCGACCGCCCCGCCGCATGGATCGGGCAAATGGACGGACAGACCTTGCCGCAACCCGGGGTGTTCGGCTCGCTGGTAAAGAAGTCGGTGCAGCTACCGGAAATACATACGGATCAAGATGAATGGTATTGCAATCGATTGATCAACGAAGCGTTGTTGGAACTGAACCACCACGGCAAAGGACCGGTGCATATCAACGTTCCGATCTCCGAGCCTTTATTTCAGTTCACGACACCCGAATTGCCGAAGGTACGGGTAATCACCCGTTATCAAGGCTTGAACGTGTACGACCGGAAATATGATGACCTGATCGAGCGCTTGAACAAATATAGCAAGCGGATGATGATAGCGGGACAAATGAGCTTGATCTATCTCTTCGAGAAGAAAATATGCAAGTTACTATACAAGCATTTCACTTGGCTCTCCGAGCACATCGGCAACCGTATCGTACCGGGATTACCGATCAAGAATTTCGACGCTATCCTGTATGCTACCCCGGAGGAGGAAAAAGAGAAGCTAGTTCCCGAGCTCGTAATCACCTACGGTGGCCATATTGTCTCCAAGCGGCTGAAAGAGTTTTTGCGGAAACACCCGCCTAAGGAGCATTGGCATGTCTCATTGGATGGAGAGGTAGCGGATTTATTCGGTAGCCTGACCACGGTGATCGAGATGGACCCTTTCGAGTTTCTGGAGAAAATCGCTTATATGCTGGAGAATAGGCAGATTGAATATCCGAAGGCTTGGGAATACAAATCCCGGAACCTGCCGGAGCCGGAGTTCGCTTACTCCGAAATGGCGGCGATCAGTGGTTTGATACGCTCGCTTCCGGCTGAATCGGCCTTGCATCTGGGGAATAGCTCCACCGTACGTTACGCGCAATTGTACACCGTACCCGAGACGGTTGAGGTTTGTTGTAACCGAGGTACGAGCGGGATCGAAGGCTCCTTGTCTACGGCCATCGGATACGCCTCGGCCTCGCAAAAACTAAACTTTATCGTTATAGGCGATCTTAGTTTCTTCTATGATATGAATGCGTTGTGGAACGGTAACTTGCACAATAACCTTCGCATCCTGCTCTTGAACAACGGAGGTGGCGAGATCTTCCAAGCCTTGCCGGGATTCAAGATGAACGAGCGTACGCACCGTTACGTTACCGCCTCCCACCAGACCTCAGCGGAGGGATGGGCCACGGAAAGGGGATTCTCCTACTCCGCTGTCCATAATGCCGAGGAGTTGGCAGCGGCGATGAGCGCCTTTACCCAAACGGAGCAACCGAGCGAACATCCCCTATTCATGGAGGTTTTCACGGACAAAGCGGAAGACGTACGATTGCTCAAGGAATATTATCATCAACTAAAAAATTCATCCCAAGCACAAAACATATAATATATGGAAACGAAAAGAGAATGGACAACCATCAAGGAATATGAGGAGATCTTATTTGATTTCTACAACGGCATCGCCCGCATTACGATCAACCGGGAACGGTATCGCAACGCTTTTACCCCGACTACGACCACGGAGATGAGCGACGCCTTTTACATCTGCCGGGAACGCCCGGACATTAACGTAGTCGTTCTGACAGGAGCCGGAGATACGGCCTTTTGCGCGGGAGGCGATATGAACGTGAAAGGACGTGGCGGCTACGTGGGTAAAGACGGCGTACCTCGCTTGAACGTATTGGACGTACAAAAGCAGATCCGCTCTCTCCCGAAACCCGTCATCGCGGCCGTGAATGGTTTCGCTATCGGCGGCGGACACGTATTGCACGTGGTTTGCGACCTTACGATCGCTTCCGAGAACGCTATCTTCGGACAGACTGGTCCTCGTGTGGGTAGCTTCGACGCCGGGTTCGGCTCTTCTTACCTCGCCCGTGTGGTCGGACAGAAAAAGGCCCGTGAGATCTGGTTCCTATGCCGCAAGTACAATGCGCAGGAGGCTTTGGATATGGGTTTGGTAAATAAGGTAGTCCCCTTGGATAAATTAGAGGACGAGTACGTTCAATGGGCCGAGGAGATGATGTTGCTTAGCCCGTTGGCTTTGCGCATGATCAAGGCGGGCTTAAACGCCGAGTTGGACGGACAGGCCGGTATACAGGAGTTGGCCGGAGACGCTACCATGCTTTACTATATGACGGACGAGGCGCAGGAAGGCGGTAAGGCATTCTTGGAGAAACGCCGTCCCCGCTTCGAGGATTACCCGAAATTCCCGTAGGGGGATTGAGAATGAATAATGAATAATTAAGAATGAATGGTAAAGGAGAGGTTATATAGGATTGAGGTGGTTCCCCGGTGCTTGACTTTCAAGCGACCGGCAGGAACCTCACGGGGTGTTTACACGACCCGGAAATTGTGGGAGGTCCGAATCCGCAAGGAAGACGAACCCTCGGCTTTTGGCATCGGTGAATGTGCCCCCCTGCCGGATCTCAGTTGCGATTATGGAGTGGATTACGAGATCACGTTATCCAAGGCTTGCCTCGATCTGGAACAGAAGGGGCATGTTGACACCGAATCTTTGCGCCATTACCCATCCATCCTTTTCGGATTGGAAATGGCCATGCGTCATTATGAACAGGGTAGTTGGCGGCATTACGACACGCCCTTCTCGCGAGGGCAGGCGGGTATCCCCATTAACGGACTGATCTGGATGGGCGATTATAAGTACATGCTGGAACAGGTAGAGGAAAAGATGAAGGAGGGCTTTCGCTGCGTCAAGCTGAAGATCGGCGCTATCGATTTCGACCGGGAACTCTCTTTATTGAAACACATCCGTGCGCATTTCTCTGCCAAGGAAATAGAGCTTCGGGTAGATGCCAACGGCGCTTTCCTCCCCTCGGAGGCGATGGACAAACTGAAGCGGCTCGCCGAGATGGACTTGCATTCCATCGAGCAGCCTATCCGTTCCGGGCAGTTGGAAGAGATGGCACGCCTTGCGGCAGAGTCACCCCTTCCCATCGCTCTCGACGAGGAACTGATCGGCTGTAACGCCCCGGACGAGAAACGGCGGTTGTTGGAAACGATCCATCCCCAATACATTATATTAAAGCCTTCCCTCCACGGAGGTATCGCCGGATGCACGGAATGGGTTCACTTAGCGGAAACTATCTTAGGGAGTACCCCTGAACAACCTAAATGGTGGGTCACCTCCGCTCTGGAATCGCAAATCGGACTGAACGCTATCGCCCAATGGTGCGCCACGCTAGGTAACCCGCTACCGCAAGGTCTGGGAACCGGCGAGATTTTCAAGGACGATAAACATAAGTTGATCCAACGAAAAGGAGACACCATCTGGTTCACCAACGACCTTTGACCTATGCCGATACAAGAAGATTTACAGGCATTCTTAGCTGAATGGCACGATCCCTCCCCTTTTCTGGAAGTCCAGACCTCTGGCTCCACCGGTACGCCCAAGCGGATGCGAGTACGCAAGGACCGGATGCTGAACAGCGCCCGGCTTACCTGCGATTATCTGGGGCTTAAGAAGGGCGACAAGGCCTTGTTATGTATGCCCCTACGCTATATAGCCGGAAAAATGATGGTGGTCCGCTCCCTATACGCCGGACTGGATCTGGAGGTGTGCGAACCCTCCGGACACCCGTTGGCGGATTGGGGGGATACGCCCCTGCGCTTTGTTGCCATGATCCCCTTGCAGGTTTACAATACGTTGCGAGTACCCGAGGAACGTAAGCGGCTGGAGCAAACGGATATCCTGATTATCGGCGGCGGGGCGATCGACGCGGCCTTGGAACAGGAGATACGGCAGATGCCAAACACGGTTTATTCCACCTACGGAATGACGGAGACGCTGTCCCACATCGCCCTGCGCCGGCTGAACGGGCCGGAAGCCTCGCCCTATTACCATCCCTTCCCCTCGGTGACGTTATCCTTGTCACCGGAGAATACCTTGGTGATAGACGCCCCATTGGTTTGCGACGAGCGGCTGGTGACGAACGATGTCGCCCGCCTGCTGCCGGACGGGAGTTTCGCCATTATCGGAAGGAAAGATAATATCATCAATAGCGGAGGTATCAAGATCCAGATCGAGGAGGTGGAAGAGCGGCTACGACCCTACCTCGACCGCCCCTATGCCATCACCGCCGCCCCCGACCCTCGGTTGGGAGAGGCGGTCGTGCTACTGCTTGCCTCAAACCTACGAGGTGAGATGCTAACAGAGGTTCTCGCCAGCCTGCCCAAGTACCTCCGTCCGAGGCACATCATAAAGGTAAGCGAGATCCCCCAAACCGGAAGCGGCAAGATCGACCGTGCCGCCTGCCGGGAGCTGGCGAGAAATATCATTACAAAAACACTATAAACATGAAAAGAATTCTAACAATCACCGCGGTCTCCCTATTGGCCTTATCGCCTATGTACGGGCAGGATTCTTGCCGATACCCGCAAGATCCTACCTTGGAGAAATCGCAAGCCTATGCAGGATACGACTGCGTCACCTTGCTGGATAGCACCGCCGTAACGGTACAACCTACCGGCTCGGGGGCTTTCGCCGTATGCAAGGCTTTTAAGGTACAGACTTCCAAAGGAGCCGTCGCCAACCGTATCATCAAATACGATTACGACCCGCTGACGGCGCACGCCGAGTTTCGTTACGCCACGATCTACCGTGCGAACGGCGACGTGATCAATCTCGACGTAACCCAAGCTTGCGACTACGCCGCCCCCGCACGTGCCATCTACTGGGGCGCCCGGCAGATCATGCTGGAAGTGGGCCGCTTGCAACCGGGAGATATCGTGGAGTACGAGATCGCCAAGAAAGGTTTCACCTACGCCTTGCTGACGGCGGGTGACGACGACGAGCGTTTCATCCCTCCTATGCGAGGACAGTTTTACGATATCGTCCCCTTCTGGGCTACCGAGCCTACCGTGCGCAAGGTGTACCGGGTATCCATGCCGATGGAGAAAGAGTTGCAATTCCAGTTCTACCAAGGCGAATGTACCTCTTCGATGCGATACGAGGACGGACGGAAAGTATATACCTTCGCCTCCGACGATATCCTTCCTTTCGCCAAGGAACCGAACATGGTAGACCTATTCGACGCTGCCCCGAAGCTCATGATGTCCAGCACTCCCCGCTGGGAGGATAAATCCCTTTGGTTCAATAAGGTTAACGAGGATTACGGAAGCTTTACCGCGATCCCGGAAGCCCAGAAAAAGGTAGACGAGCTGATCAAAGGCAAGAAAACGGAAATGGAGAAGATAGCCGTGCTGACCCACTGGGTGGCCGATAACATCCGTTACTCCGGAATCTCGATGGGTAAAGGCGAGGGTTTCACGCTTCACAACCTGAAAATGAATTATACCGATCGTTGCGGTGTCTGCAAGGATATCGCCGGTACGTTGATCGCCTTCCTCCGCATGGCCGGCTTCGAGGCTTACCCGGCGATGACAATGGCGGGAAGCCGTGTAGAAAGTATCCCCGCCGACCATTTCAACCATTGCGTGGCGGTGGTAAAACTGGCGAGCGGTACGTATATGCCTCTCGATCCGACTTGGGTTCCTTTCTGCCGGGAATTATGGAGTAGCGCCGAGCAACAGCAGAACTACCTCCCGGGTGTGCCCGAAGGCTCCGACCTCCGCTTAACCCCTGTCTCCGCCCCGGAGAACCACTACGTCCGCATCCACGCTGACAATCGCCTAGACGAGAAAGGCACGCTCCGCGGACAATTCACGATCACCGCCGAGGGACAATCCGACAGCAATATCCGCCGCATCTTCACCACCGGATGGCAATCCGACTGGCAGAACACGATGGAGAAGCAATTGCTGGCCGTATCCCCCAACGCCAAACTGCTTCGTGTAGATTACGGTAAGGACCCGAAGAACTATCAAGCGACCCCTATCAAGATCACGTTCTCTTATGAGATCCCCGATTACGCGATCATCGCCGGAGACCAGATGCTTATCAAGCCGCTAGTCATGAATAACCTCTACAATCAAGTGAAGAGTTTCTTGCGTATCGATACGAAACCGGAAAACCGTACGTATGGATTCAAGGACGCTTGCTCCCGTTTGGTAGAACAAGATGAGACCATCCGCCTCCCCAAGGGCTATACCCTCTTGAACGCCCCGAAGAATGACGCCCTGCAAAGCAATGCGGCCGATTTCGAAGGTTCCCTTTCGCAGGAAGGCGACCAGAACATCGTCTTGCGCCAGAAGCTAGCGTTGAAGAAGCGTGTCTACGACGCAGCCGACTGGAAAGGTTTCCGTTCCGCCGTGAACGCTTATAAGAGTTATGGTGACTATTTGATTATCAAGAAATAAAAACAGAAAGACAATGATTAAGATAACCTATAAACTGATTCTTCTCCTAAGCTTGTTAGCGATGACGGTTACTTCATTCGCCGCATCGGAGGCTGAGTACGGGAAGGTATCGAAAGCTTGGACCTTGCATGCCGACGGTAGCCAAGAATATCGATCCTCCATGGAATTGACGCTCTTCACGCACACTGCGATGAATAGCACGTATGGCGAGAGTTTTATCGTCTACAATCCCGATTTCCAAACACTGAAGATTCACTCATCCTATACGAGGCAGAAAGACGGTACGATCGTAAAGACACCCGATAACGCCTTCGTGGAGGTCCTGCCCCGTTTCGCCGCCGACGCTCCGGCCTATAACCAACTTAAGGAAATGGTCGTGGTACACACTGGCCTAGAACTTGGGGCCACGATTTACTTGGATTACTCTATTATCACAAAACCGGGCTACTATCCGGCTCTGGATATCAACGAGCGACTACAAGAGACTTCTCCCGTGAAGGAATGCAAGGTCTCTATCTCCGTACCGGAAAACAGTCCGCTCGCTTGGCAATTATTGGGTAGCGACGCAAAAGCATCCCAAGCCACCCGAAACGGCGCTAAAGAGGTAAGCTGGACTTTACGTAACCTGCCGGCCTCTTCCCGGGAAGCTTTCCTTCCTCAAAACCAAGACGGGATTCCCCGCCTAATCGCTTCAAGCTATAGTTCCAACAAGGAGGCATTATCTACGCTAAATAAGCGTTTTAACACTTCCGGAAACTACGAGAGCAAAACGTTCGGCTCTTATATCACGGAAAAGGCTACTAGCGACGAAGAGAAGGTGAACGCCATCCGGAACCATGTAGTCAACAACATGGGATATTGCGCCATCCCCCTCGCTTGTACGGGTTATTCCATCCGCAATGTCGATACGGCCCTTCGCAGCGCTTACGGTACATTAGCCGAGAAGACCCAGCTTCTGAACGTCTTATTGAACGCCGTCGGCATTCAATCGGAAGTAGTCGCCGTATATCCCGGGAATCTGGATATAGACGCTTGTGGATTAAGCACGATCAAGAATCTTGCCGTAAAAGCGACTGTCGCAGGGAAAGACAAATACCTTTCGGCGGTCAGCCTTGCCCCTTCCGCATTAACAGCCCGGGGTGAGTTAGATCAGGTACTCACGTTGAACGGCACGTCGATCGCCCTACAGGCAGAGCCTACGATCATCAAGGAGAATAAAGCCGTCAGCGTCTCCAAGAACGAAGCACAAAACGGATTCGCCATCTGTACCCTTCCGGCTATAACAGGCGGTATCGATAGCTGGGGCATGAGCGCCTTGAACAGCAAGCGTTCCAACTTATTCGAACTCCCCTCCCTGATCAAGGAAGAGGTAACCTACACGGTTACTCCCGCCGAGGGCATGAAGTTGCAGACCTCCACAAAAGAGCAAGTGATAAGCAAGCCTTTTGGTAAAGTAACCCGCACGATCACACCAAGAGGAAATACGATCGAGGTAGTACGTACGATCGAGTTGGACAAGCAACAGTTCACTCCCGCCGAATATAGCGACGTGCGTAGCTTGATCCATGAATGGACAAATCCGGATAACCGGGTATTGCTATTCTCCCTATAAGATCTAAAACACGGAGCACACGGAACAAATCCGTGCCCTCCGTGTGCTTCGTGTCTAATTATTCCCTACATTTACGAACGTTAACATTAAATCATATCGCATATGAAAACACTAAAGTATTTACTCGTCACCATGCTCCTTCTAGGCGTTTGCAGCCTAACGCATAGCCAAAAGCTATCCCTAGGAATCTTCCCCGAGCCCCAAGAGGTGACTATTTCCAGCCAGACATACGCACCGTCCCATGGATATACCCTACGGGGTATAAATAATCCAGACGCAGATGCGGTCAAACTACTTAAAGAAGCGCTACCTTTCGCTAAATCCGGCAAATCTCTCCCTTTAGAGATCAAGAAGCTAAAAGACAAAACTCCGGAAATGCAACGCTCGGGTGCCTATACGCTGACGATCACTAAAAAAGGCATCACAATCGGGATCGTAGACGATAATTCCTTGTTTTACGCCGCCCAAACCCTCAAGCAATTAGCTAAATATGACGAGGGTAAGAAGATCCTGCCTCTCTGCTCGATCAAGGACTATCCGGACGTATTATTCCGGGGTACCGTGGAAGGATTCTACGGACAGCCTTGGAGCCACGCCGACCGTATCGAGCAAATCCACTTTTACGGAAGGATCAAGCTGAACACCTATATCTATGGTCCGAAAGATGATCCTTATCACAGCTCCCCCAACTGGCGCAAACCTTATCCCGCCGAGGAAGCCGAGCATATCAAGGAACTAGCGAAAGAGGCCGCCCATAACAAAGTAAACTTCGTTTGGGCCATCCACCCGGGACAAGACATTCAATGGAACCTGACAGATAGCATGAACATCCTTTCCAAATTCGAGAAAATGTACGATTTGGGCGTACGCTCTTTCGCCGTTTTCTTCGATGATATATCCGGAGAGGGAGCCCGCCCGGAAAAGCAAGCCGGCTTATTGAATTACATCCATAAGGAATTTATCAGCAAAAAAAATGACGTGCAACCCCTGATCATGTGCCCTACCGAATACAACCGTTCATGGGCTAAGACCGACTATCTGGATATCCTCGGTACCCAACTCGATCCCGCCATCCAAATCATGTGGACCGGAGACCGTGTCGTAGCCGATATCACGAAAGAAGGCGTCGAGTGGGTAAACAGCCGTATCCGTCGTCCCGCCTATATCTGGTGGAACTTCCCCGTAAGCGATTATTGCCAAGATCATTTGTTGATGGGACCCGCCTACGGCCTAGATACGCAAGCCGCCGGCACCATGACCGGATTCGTATCCAATCCTATGGAATACGCCGAGGCTTCCAAGGTCGCTATATTCGGCGTTGGAATGTACACTTGGAATATCGAGAATTACGATCCTACACAGGCATGGAAAGACGCTTGCGACTTTATTATGCCGGAGGCCTCCATGGCTTTCCGCATTTTCTGCGAGCATAACTGCGATCCGGGTCCGAACGGACATCAATACCGCCGGGAAGAGTCCGCTAACTATGTGGCTCCTATCCAGACATTCCTCGCCGGATATAAGAAAAACACGTTCCCGGAGCAAAGTGCGAATCTTCTGGGAACCTTATTCGCTCAAATCACGGCTTCCCCGAGCATGATCTACAGCCAAAGTCCCAATAAACGCCTGATCGAACAAATCAATCCATGGCTTATCCAATTCGAGTTCTTAGGAAAAGCCGGTACAAGTGCTCTGCATATGGCGCACGCTTGGTATGAGAAAGACCGGTCTTATACATGGCAACGCTATCTGGAAACATCTGCCTTGCTAGATAGCATGAAACTGATAAACCGCACGCTGAACCAGAAGGCACAGCCTAAAGGCGTGAAAGTCGGATCGAAAGTCTTACACCCTTTCATCGTAGACTTATACCGCCAGACAGGTCGTAACCTGCTATCTACGGACGGTATCGCCCCAGACGAGGTGAAGGTTAGCATCCCTTCCATATTCACGAATATCGACCAATTGAAGAGCCAGCCTTGTGCCGAGGGTGATAATACGGTCGGTTACGTCCCCCTATTCGAGGTAGTCAAGGTACAGCCTAATCAATATCTGGGTATCGGCTGGGAAATCCAGAAAGAAGCGGAATCCTTCTGTTTCAATCTTCCGAAAAGCAACCAACCCGGACGGGTATTCGAGTGGTCTGCTGACGGAAAGAGCTGGAGCCTAATCCCCCATGTCTCCACGGAAAACGCTAAGGATACGATCCGCACCATCGATCCGAAAGCCCGTTATATCCGTATGCGAAATAACTCGGATCAGCAAATGGAGCTATATGTACTAGGATTCACGGCGACAACCCAACAAGACCCGCAAATCAATGAGGCTCTTATGATGTACGATATGAACCTAGATACGTATAAGAACTTGAATCCGGGAGAAATAATTCACATAAAATGCGATGATATCAACGCCGTATCTTTCTTCCTCTCCGGAAGTAACGAGAATTTGGTATCTATCACCGGCCTCTCTCAAGATGGTGAGAAAAACATCGTCTATCAAGGGAACGTAGGCTACATCAAATTAAATAAAACCATGTTCGAGGATTTCTCTTCTTTAGAAATCACCACAATAGGAAAAGAACCTATACATATCCACCAGATCGTTAGGGAATAATAAATAAAAAAGTACCGATTTCTTTCTCTCTTAGATGGAAGAAGGAGATCGGTACTTTTTTATTTATTCGTACAATTCGGGAGTATCTTATTTTTGGCACATCTCCGCTTGTATATTCCTTTTAAAAGTTATACCTTTAGGATGCGAAAAATAGAAACCGAAAAAACAATGCGAAAAGAAGAAAGATATAAAGGCGTATTAAACTGGTTTAAGGAAAACGTACCGGTAGCCGAGACTGAACTACATTATGACAATCCATATCAATTATTGATAGCGGTAATCCTATCCGCACAATGCACGGATAAGCGAGTGAATATGATCACTCCTGCCCTGTTCGAGGCTTTCCCTACTCCCGAGGTAATGGCAGCTAGCACACCAGAAGTCGTCTTTGAATACATACGAAGCGTATCTTACCCGAACAATAAGGCTAAACATCTGGTAGGTATGGCGAAGATGCTGATAGAGGACTTCAAAGGCGTGGTTCCCTCCGATATTGACGAGCTACAGAAACTTCCGGGTGTAGGAAGAAAAACTGCGAACGTAATCGCATCCGTTGTATATGACAAGCCAGCCATGGCGGTAGATACGCACGTATTCCGTGTCTCCAACCGGATCGGCTTGACCAATAATAGCAAGACACCCTTGGAAACGGAAAAGGAGCTAGTGAAGAACATTCCGGAAGAACTGATCCCCATCGCCCATCACTGGTTGATATTGCATGGAAGATATGTTTGCCTCGCCCGGAAACCGAAATGTGAGGAATGCGGATTAAAGCCTTGGTGTAAATACTTCCTAAAGCAAACATGAGGATCGGCAAGAAAGACATAATGGCATTCATTGTCTTGTTTTTGGCTACGATCGTTTGCGTGAGGTACTTTTACAAGAATATGAGCGACGAGCAATTTGTCGCCACGGTAGATCCCTATAGCTTGGTCATCCCGACCCCCACAGCAATTTTTGCTATCAATCGTCCTCCTGTATTCGAGAAGATGATATTACCCATGGAGAATATACGCAAGGCGTTCTCGGATCATACGCCCGCTATTTTCCTCTCTTTAATACAGCAAAATCCGGATTTATCGTCTTTCTTGATCGCTTATTATCCACAAGGGGATATCTTGTACGCCCCTATGGATAGTCATACGGCAGAGCGTATTTTCAAGCAACTGGACGCTTCTTTCACTTTTCCTGCCCAGCAACGAGAGGAAGCTTCCGTTCCTGTTAGATACTATCCGGATGTTGATAAGCATTTTCTAGGTTGTTACTACCACGAGGGTATATTCGTGGTGTCCTACAATCGAAAATTATTGGTAGAGACAGCGAAAAAGCAACAGATGTACCCCGCACAGATCATTCCGGAATTAGCTGATCTAATTAGTAAAAAAGGCAAGAGTGGCGCGATGAATCTCTTCATCCAAAGCGCCTCTTTAGATTTACAGGTTCAAATGAATGACTCGACGGAGTGGAAAATGAAAAATCAATGGTTGGCAATGGATTTATTCTATAATGAAGGAAGCCTTTGCTGCTTCAATGAGCAGCCCTATGAAGAAACCTTGGAGAACTTTTACCCCAACTTATGCGATACGATAACTACTCGGATCAATCGGCTATTCCCACAAATAAAAACCACGGCACAAGTCAGTCATGACGAGGCCGTGGTCTATTTTACGGTTTGCGGGAATTAAGCTTCAGTCCCTTCTTTCTTGAATGCTGACACAAACATATCTTTTACGAATAAATATCCGATACATCCGAATAAAGCGAGGAAGACAAAACCGACCAAGATAAGTGCCTTCTTAGGAGAAGATGCTTTCAAAGGTACGGTAGCCGGCTCGATTACGGTATACACCGGAGTTTCTTCCTGTACACGCAATTTATCTTGCTCCAACTTCTGCGCCAACGTATTGTAAACATTAAACGTAAGGGTCATCTCATTCTTCAAACGTTCCTGCTCCGTACGGTAGCTGGAAGAGATAATATTACGGTTGGCATCCTCGAAAGCAGCGTACGCACGTTGCGCTTTATAATAAGCGTCACGTGACTCGCCAAATACCTTCTGGGTAAATTCCAAATCTTGCTTTACTTTCTGCGTACGATAATTCGTAATATAATTCTGGAGGTTTTCCAAAACGACCTTTGTCATCTGAGCGGAAATAACCGGGTCCTGCATCTGTACGGAAGCCGTGATAACCAAGGTCTTCTTGTCCACGGAAACAGAAACCCGTTCCTGCAATGCCTTTACCACCTCTTCCTGATCCTTTGTCAAATGATATGGATTCAACCCTTCGGACTCTTCCTCGTCACCGGAGATTAAGCTCACGACCGCACCTAACGCCTTGAAAGGTGCAGAAATAATATATCCCCACCAAGCCTTACGTTGATGCTCACTCATATAATCATACAATGTAGTGCTTAACTCCTTTTCCTTATCGGTAACCTCTACCGGAAACAAATCCAACAGGAACGGAGTACTCTGCACTACATCCGGATACAAATCCGGAGAGATAGCGTCCGCGCCGGCAGCGGCATTCAGATTAATCCCAGCCATAGCAGCCAAACCGCCAAGACTAGATTTTTTTGCCGCATCCTGTGTCTCTGGTGCCAATTTCACCGTAGTTGTATATTCCTTGGGAATACTGAAAGCTACAATCAAACCTACTACCACCGCAATACCACAGCCTTTCAATAAGAACTTACGCTCTTTCCACAGTTTTTGCGCCAGTTCGATTAAATCGATCTCCTGCTCCTCAGGTAACTCTTGTCTTTTTATCTCGTTTATCGTATCCATGCCTGATTAGTTTTTAATCATGTTAACAATAGAGGTAATCATCGCGGCCATAGAGGTAGCGGAGCTACTGATACTCATGATCTCAGCCAAGCTTCGGCGCTCACGTTGCGTCTTCGTCGGAACTACGATCTCACAGCCCGGCTCCACTTTCGGATAACGCTTGAAAAAGATAGCGGTACGCTTCGTCGTAGCGACCTTACCATTCATATATATTACGATCGGATACTTACGTGCGATATCATTATAACCACCGGCTTGAGACAAGCAATCCGTAACTGACATACCTTTCGTGTAAGTCACGCTGTTCGGATAAGTCACGGCTCCACTCATCTTCACCGTACTTTGCAACTGCGGAATATAAAGTTCATCACCATCACGAAGCACGACATCATCGATACTGCCCGGATTAGCCAACGCTTTCTCTAAATCGATACCTACGGAATAGTCCTTCACATTCATCAACGCTACACCGATAGAATCCCGGCTTTGCTTATTCGCCTCACTTAAAGCCAGAAGGGTCTCCATGCGTTTCAATTCATCTTCTGTCAACTGACGTTTCAAGCTGGCACCTTTTACATAAGCCTCTGGGGTAACGCCTCCCGCTTTCGCGACAATGTCACTCAAACGTGCGTTCTTCGTAGCCAATACATAGCTACCGGCAAAAGTGATCTCGCCGTTCACCTTCACGACCTGTTGCTCATGATACCCCGGGGAGAAACGAACATAAACCTCATCGAACGGCTCCAGCGTAAAGATCGTATCTCCCGCATTCAACTTGAAGTCCTCACTCAACGAGAAGTTATATACATCAGCGATCCGGTTGACATTCTGATTGGAACTAGGATCCTTCACACGACGGGCTACCTCTACATTAATAGAAGAAGCGGACTCTCTTAAGCCACCGGCCATCATGATAGCGTCCTCTATTGTCAAATTATGACGATACGGAAGCACCGTATCCGGATAATTCACGGCTCCGCCAACCTTGATCGTATAAGGTTCGCGCAAATCGAATAGGGAAGGAATGCTTAATTGGTCTTCCGCTTGCAACTCCACATCTGGAGCGGTACCGTTCAAGATACCACGAATATCCACGGCGATCATCGTAGTCGTGAAATCCGGATTCAAACGGGTAATCAAGGCACGGCCGGCGAACTCGTCTCCTTTAAGACCCGCGGCCTGTTTTACCAATTGCTTTACCGTACGAACCGACGGACTTAACTCATATTCTCCCGGACGCCATACTGCTCCCGTCACGATCAAACGATTCTCATAAAAAGGAATAACGGAATCTACCAGCAAAGAATCGCCATCCTGCATCACGAAAGAAGCGAACTTATCTTCCGAAACCGTAGAGATCTGGTAACGACTATCTGATTTACGCTTCACTTGTACGTCCTTCGTATAAGCGTCGCCGGTAAATCCGCCGGCCATATCCAGCAATTGCTTCAAGGTCTCACCCTTGCGCAACTCGAAAATACGATTACGTTTCACCTTACCTCGAACCACCGCTAACTGGTCGTACGGGCCTACCATAATCATATCGTTCTCTTCCAAACGGACATTCGTTGTGTACTTTCCGTTCAATAAATAATCATATACGTCGAGATTAGCGATTTCCTTGCTATTACGATATACCTTGATGCTACGCAAAGAACCGATCTTATTCACACCACCGGCGGCATACAACGCATTAAATAATGTGGCGAATGAAGGTAATGTATACGTACCGGGAGCGACTACCTCGCCGACAATATTCACCTTCATGCTACGAATCTGGCTCAAACTGACGGAAACAAAAGTATTCCCCTCTCCCGAACCAGACAACGTAGACATAATCTGGCTCAACTCCTGACGCAAGCGAGTCTCAGCGCCAGCGATCGTCAATCCACTGACCGACACCGGACCTAAATTGGGTACAAGGATCGTACCGTCCGGAGAAATCTTTAATTTCAAGTTTAGCTCGGAATCTCCCCATACATTAATCAATAACTCATCACCAGCGGAAAGCACATAATCCTTAGGTGTAGGGATATTTAAATCTGGGGCAAAAGATAAGTTCTTGTTTGAGAAGATTTCATGCCCGAATACGGTATTCTCCATGGCTGAAGCAGGAAGATTATTTCTACGTTGGGCTTCTAAGGATTGTCCTTCATCGATTACCGGCATTACCCGGTCGCTAACCTTCGCATCGGTAGCGGTAGCTTGAGATCCGACTGATCCCCCTTCTTGTTTCATACGCTTGGCTAATTCCTGCTGGATCTGCGTATCCGACATTCCAGCGGCTTTCGCCTTGTCAATCAAGTCTTGCGGAAGCTGTGCATACACAGATCCCGACAGCAATAAGCAACATACGCATAGTACGTTCTTAAACGATAAATTCATACAGTCTATTATTGTTTTTTATTATATACCACTCCTGCTATAAGCGACTAACTTAAAAAAGCAGCTATTCTCTAGATTTTCAGCTGGCAAAGATAAAGAATCTTTTCAATATATGACTTAAAAAGTCACCGTTAATCCATCATATGAGTAATGTACATGCGGAGGCAGCTCTTTTTCAATGACCGCATGCAACCCTATGCGATGACTCATATGGATTAAATAGGCCTCCTTGGGCTGGATACGGGATATATTCGCTAAGGCTTCCTCCAGACTCTCATGCGATTGATGCTCTCCTTTCCGAAGGGCATCAATAACCAATACATCAAGGTTTTCCAACTTAGCGTACTCTTCTTCCGGAAGGTATTTAAGGTCGGTCAAGTAAGCCATATTGCCGATACGGAAACCTAAGATCGGCAGCTTAGCGTGCATTACACGAATGGGAGTGATCATGACACCGGCGGCCTCAAACGGTTTCGTTCCGATCGTATGCAATACCAAATTAGGCACTCCCGGATATTTATGCTCCCGGAACACATAAGGAATGCGAGTTTTTATCGCCTCCACGACATTGTCTTCCGCATAAATATCCACATCTTTATACCGACCAAAAGGACGTAGATCATCTAAGCCACCTACATGATCGTAGTGCTCATGAGTTACTAAAACTGCGTCAAAATGGTAAATCTTATTGGTTATCATTTGCCAACGGAAGTCCGGACCACAATCGATCAATATCCGTTTCCCTTCCGTCTCTACCAAGATCGAGGCCCGTAGACGCCAATCACGGGGGTCTTTACTAGTACATACCTCACATTGGCAACCTATCTCAGGATTGCCCGTAGACGTTCCTGTTCCTAAAAAAACGATTTTCATTATCCGACATATTTAACCTCAGGCATAAGCTCTATACCGAAACGATCTTTTACGGCGGTACGGATGCTCTCCGCAACCAACGCGATCTCATGCCCCCGGGCATCTCCTAAATTCACTAATACCAACGCTTGTTTCTCGTAAACACCTACCGGCCCATGGTTTTTACCCTTAAACCCACATTGCTCGATCAACCAACCGGCCGGAACCTTGATCTTTCCTTCCGAAGCGGGATAAGACGGGATTTCCGGGAATTGCTTTTTCAATTTCTCAAAATGCTCTGCCGTAATTATCGGGTTCATAAAGAAACTGCCTGCGTTGCCTAATACTTCCGGATCGGGAAGCTTCTGCCTGCGAATTGTTATGACAGCCTCACGGATCGTTTCCAAAGTAACTTCCGGATATTTCGTCAACTCCTCCTTTAAGTTCCCATAATTAACCGAAAAGCAAGGGTTCTTGGATAGTCGAAGCGTAATATAAGTTATGATGTGGGGGTCATGATACTCATTCTTGAAATAACTATTACGATATCCATATTCACAATCCGTATTCGTAAAAGTCCGTTTCTCGAATGTCAACTGGTTATAAGCCTCCACGCTCTCGACCACATCCTTGATCTCCATGCCATAAGCCCCGATGTTCTGGATAGCGGCAGCGCCCGCCTCACCGGGTATTAAAGAAAGATTCTCTATACCTCCCCAACCTTTCGATACGGCGTATGCCACGACATCATCCCATATCTCCGCAGCCCCGACACGAAGCGATACATACTCGTCCGTTTCCGCCGAGATAGAAATCCCCTTGATTCGGGAATGGATGATAATGCCATTATAATCGTTGATGAACAATAGATTGCTCCCGCCTCCTATATGCAAGGATAAACATTCTTGAAAGTATTCATCATGTAAGATTCGTTGCAACTCCTCCTCCGTCTCATATTCCATGAACCAACGTGTCTTTACCGGAAGATGGAACGTATTGTGTTTCTCCAACGAATAATTCTGCTCTATTCTCATCGTCTATTTTATTTTTAGGGCAAAAGTAGTCATAAATAACTCATCCGCAAATTATGTAGTTCCGGATTTTTTCAGTAGATTTGTATATAGAGTTGATCGTATGGATGAGAACACGTCCGGCATATCCGGTGAAATACAGAAGATGATCCTCGACAAGTTAAACACGTTCAATCGAGGAAAAACGTCAGACAAAGGGCGGTACTACATTCTTTTGCCTACCTCAAAGACCTTATATTATACGCTTTGGTTCTTTACGCCTTCGGCCACTTATCATCCGACGGTCTATTTGGCGAATCTCGACTTGAATGCCATCAGCTCGGTGAATAAGGCGATTAAGATGGTAAGCAACTCCTTTCTACCTTTATTTATAACTACAGATATCAAAGACTCTCCCGATAATGGAGACGATATTATTTCTTTCGGTAAATACAGAGGATACCATTTGCATGACATCTATACGATCGATCCCCGATACGTCGTTTGGATAGCCGATAAATATGAGCCTCACGTAAAAAGCGAGATGCGTTTTAAAGAGTTAGCGGTGACCTACAGTAAAATCTATCTCGACCTACAGACCCGTAAGAAATATAAAATGCCTGTAAGCCGCTTTGTAGGAACACCGGGAGAAAAATTGAGCGATTTAAAGTTAACAATCACAAAAGTCCGCATAGAAGACGATTCTTACAAGACACAGATTATCCGTGGTACCGAATATTTCTATGTAGATCAATTGCTCACGGCCGTGGACATCGCCGGAAATTACTTTTTATTGAGGATAAAAGCGAAAGATCGTAGTCTTACCACGCAAACGTTGCCACCGGGCGCTCATGCTTTCCAAGTAGGGGAAAAATTGACTTTGACTTCCGCTAAGGTCTTAAAACATATAGAATCCCGCACTATCAAGTATACACGAATCGGGTATATCAAGATTCAATAAATGTTTCGAAATTCGCAAACGGACACATTATTAACATTTTTTGTTCTTAAAAATGTAACAAACATCTGTAGGCCTTGTTTAATAAGAAACTCAAATGCAAATGTATCTTTGCAAAACGTAACTATAAAACCAGCTTCAAAGTGTACATTTGTAGTGTTTAACAATTTAAAAAATTTGCATTTATGAACAAAGCAGAACTTATAGAGGCTTTAGCAGACAAGACCGGGTTACAAAAGCAAGAAGCGAAGAAAGTATTGGATGCTTACATCGAGATCGTAACTGAGCGTATGTCTGAAAATGAGGAAATCGTACTTGTCGGATTTGGAACACTGATCCCAAGACCGCAAACACAGCGTCTTGCCAGAAATCCTAAAACAGGTACTCCGGTAATGATCCCCGCTCGTACGACCGTAAAATTCAAACCGGGTAAATTCCTCCTTGAGGCGATGAATGCCCACCTGAAATAATAAAGTCACCGAAAACGTAGTAAAAATATCCCCGGTAAGGGGATAAAAAATCATAAGTATGAAATCTTTCATTTATAAGTATGAATGAAAGATTTCATACTTATGATTTTTAGTGTCCGGAAATGATTACTTTTGGGCTCAAAAAAAGACTCATGAGAATCGTCAATCTTGGAGACACAAATTCCATATTAAACAAGTTTGTTGCAGAACTTAGAGATGTAGACATACAAAAAGACAGCCTTCGTTTCCGTCGTAATGTTGAGCGTATCGGAGAAATCATGGCTTACGAGATCAGTAAGGAATTTCATTACAGTACGAAAGACATCCAGTCCCCGCTAGGTATAGCCCCGATGAATACGCCGGACGATCAAATCGTGATTAGTACGATCTTGCGTGCCGGGCTTCCATTCCACCAAGGTTTCCTTCGGTATCTGGATAATGCGGAGAACGCTTTCGTATCAGCTTACCGCAAATATAAAGACCGTTTGAATTTTGATATTCATATCGAATATATCGCCTCTCCTCGCTTAACAGGTAAAACCTTGATCATATCCGACCCGATGTTGGCCACCGGAAGCTCTATGGAATTGGCGTATGAGGCCCTGCTGACCAAAGGAGTACCCGACCATGTACACGTAGCCTCCATCATCTCAAGCAAACAAGCTTTGGAATACTTGCAGAAGAAAATGCCGGATGACAAGACTACAATCTGGATCGCCGCATTAGATAATGACCTCGACGATCATTCTTATATCGTTCCCGGATTAGGAGATGCAGGAGATTTAGCGTTCGGCGAGAAGGAATAGGGATCAATCGATTTTTACCTCTCTATGGCAGTCCTTGTATAACCGCCAACCAAGATGCGGTTTTACAGAGAAGATATACTTACTTGGGCAATGAAGTATATATCTAATGCCACTTGAAGTATATATCCTTCGAAAAGGGAAGTTATACCGGATTATTTACAGCTTTGCGATACCGGGGCAACCGCATCCCAAAACAAAGGAGATCTTCGTAGCCTCAAAATAGCTCTCCCCGATACTCTTTTTTGGGTATCCAAACGGATAATTTGAGCCTTGCCAAGTGAATA
>OLRY01001176.1_pt1 | contig 26479 bp, 29 predicted proteins | sample 1672541 | NCBI WGS metagenome assembly OLRY01 (sample SAMEA3136697, study PRJEB25190) | human gut metagenome | biome: human gut; feature: human-associated habitat; material: faeces | place: Austria | collected 2013 | reverse complement strand
ATTCTATTGTTAGCTGACTTGTGCGTAACCTTTTCAGTTACGAACGTGTCGCACTCTTGCCTGCCCCTACATCGAAGGCAAGGAGGGTGTTCGGCGAGGAAAGGATCTTCTGCACGGCATCCTTTTGGTAGCCATAAAGGGTAAACGCCGGCGACATATCCGGAAATTGCAGCGCGCTTCCGTCATACTTCTGCGCTTCATAGCCGGTAAACATGTTGTTATAGGCTTCTTCCACCAACCAGCGGCGGTCCTCGTCAAGCCAGATCCACCGCTTGAATTCTTCATTAATCAGGCGCTGCTTTTCCAGGGCGGCCAGGGTATCCCGCTCGTTGTACTCCGTTCCGTTATCAAGCAGCTTGATCTCCCGCAGGTTCAGTGTATTTTCCATGATGCGCAGTGCATTGTATCGTTCAAGTCCGTACTTGAACATCGCATTTTTACTGTTTAAGGAGGCCAGATAGTCCTTATTGTAGATGCACCAGCTTCCGGTTACCTCTTCGTATCCCAAAAAAACGGAAAAATCCGATTCACTCTCCAGAATATGAGCAATGAAATCCGCAATAATCTGTTTGCCGACCCAGGGAACGCCCAAGGAAACCTCAATATCTGTGTAGGGGATCGCATGCGGTGTTCTGCCGACCGTCGGCGCTCGGTATAGCTGTTCCTTGTGCTCATGCACGGCGGCCGCTTGCCGATAGAGCTCAATCCACTTATCCAGCGTCATCTGCTCCAGATTCTTTTCCGACAGCATATCCACAATTTCCTCCGCCGGAAACCCTTCACCGTCATTGTAATAGAGCGTATGATCCTGCGCGTCATAAACGGAATAATCTCTTTGCAACAGTTCCCGGGTAATTTGCCGCCCTAAAAGGCCGGACTCCACTGTCGAAGCCAACTGCTCTGATATGTACTTACGATCCCTTTGCGCATAAAGGGGCATATTATTCCGAACCAGAAGATTCTTGAGTTCCAGCTTCCACAGTATGGTAAGCTGGTTTCTCCGGGATACCTGCTTGTTGCCGAGTGCTTCCCGAAACAAAGTGATATTGTCATTTTCGATGCACAGGATGCCCCAGTGGTTCGGCACATGATACTGCGCAGACTGACAGTGGCTTTTGCTGACCACCAAATAGTTTTCGTCAAAGAACCGGTCATATGCTTTTATTTGGCCGGCCAATCTGAAATAGTTGTCCAAGTCGCTTTTGATCTCATAGCCGGTCAGCCTGTCCGTTACCGCCATTACATCACAGATCGAAGTGCCTATGCTCTTTTCCTGATAAATGCGGATCTCGTGATTGGATGCCTTCAGGTACGCGATCAGAATATTCCGAATGGCCTTGTCGTTCATAAGTGCCTCCTATGGTGTCAGTCTAACCATAGTGTAAAATACCCGGTGAGGCGAAAATGCCCCACCGGGTATGATTGCCCTTATGCGTTCTAAGTCGCCAGCATGCCTTCTGTAAACTCGTCATTCTCCTTGATTCCCTTACAAATTTTATTTACATAAAACATTGCATCAGGATAAATGCTCGATTCAAATTTTCCTACCCGAATATCCTGCAATACGGGCATAGTCATTTCTCTGCCGCCATTGAATTTAGGGCCCCTATTCAGTGTTGGATTGATATGATTATTTACTCTAAATAGTATAATGTACTTAACTTTTTCATCATGAATATATCCGTAATGCTTTACTTCAATGTTGTATGCGTAAGTTTTCTTTGCCCAATACTGTTTCGTAATTTTCAACCCATGAGACCAGATAATATGCAGTACACAGTTCAAAAAATCAATATACAAAGACAACGCTTCATCCGAAATTTTCCAGTCCTTTATCGCAGAAGGCCGAGAAACTTTCATGGGGAAATATGGGTTAACGGCAACAGAAGTATCCGTCTTGTAATCCTTGTAATCATCCATATTCACCACAATGTCAATATACTTTTTAACCACTCTAACCGGTCTAAACCATTTTTTCATATCGAAGACTCCCTCCATATATGCTTTTACTTGGCCGACCAATCTGGAATCATTATCCAAATTGTTTTTAATTCCATAGCTGGTCAGTCTAACCATAGTGTAAAATACCCGGTGAGGCAAAAATGCTCCACCGGGTATGATCTGCCTTATCGCTTCTATCCTGCAAGCGCATTTGCGCATCAAGAATCAGCGCAGAAAAAGGGCATGGGTAGTCACGCCGAAAAGCCTATCCTCTGCTTTGCCGGGGCTGCAATCTCCGGCATTTCAATATCCTCGGCACACAGGGTCGTGATCTCCTTTTGCGTGAGACTTTCATAGTCCTGAGTCAGCAGCCGGGTGGCCTGCGCCATTTTTGCTTTTTCGAGGATATTGCGAACATAGCGGCCATTGCCGAAATCCCCCTGTCTCCGTGCCGTCTCAAAAACAGAGGCCAGTTTTTCCTGTGCCTGATCATCCAGGTGCAAGCCCTTCTTTCGGGCGGTCAGCGCCGCAATGCTGCATAGCTCCTCCACGCTGTAATCCGCAAAGGGTACATGATAGGCAATGCGGGAGCGCAGGCCGGGATTCTTCTGCAAAAATTCCTCCATCCTATCCGGATACCCAGCGAAAATCACCACCATGTCGTCCCGGTAATTCTCCATCTCCTGCACGATGGTGTTGATGGCCTCATCCCCATAAGATCCGCTGCGGCCATCCACCAGCGAGTAGGCTTCGTCGATAAACAGCACACCGCCCTCCGCCTGCTCGAACCTTTTCTGCACGGTCTGTGCCGTCCAGCCCACATATTTGCCCACCAGGTCGCCCCGCCCCACTTCCACCAAATGTCCCCGGGACAGCAGCCCGTTTTCCCGCATGATCCGGGCAAAGAGCCGGGCCACGGTGGTTTTGGCCGTGCCGGGATTGCCGGTGAACACCATGTGCATGGCAGGGCGATCGACTTTCATACCTTTGTCCGCAAAAAGCTTCTGCGCCTTGTGGTAGTTCAGCGCCTGCAAAATGACCTTCTTGGCCTCGGTCAGGCCGATCATTTCCATCAGTTCCTTGTATGCGTCGCCCTTCGGTTTGGCTTTCTCCACCTCGGTTTTTACAGTGGTAATCTCTTTGTACTGGGGATACACGGTGGTTTTCAGCTTGTTGTTATACCAACCATCGAAGATTGTCCTCAGTTCCGGCGCCAGATACCTCCGGTTTCCCTCCAGCTTAGCAAACAGCTTTTTATCTGTGCGGACATGATTGTCCCGGGCCAACAGCTTCAAGTAATCTCCAGCTTGTTCACCCTCGAGGAATTCTTCCTTCAGCTCCACAAAACTGACCGTGCCGAGATTTTCGTAAAAAAGCTCTTTCAGCTTCGTGCATTCCCGGGGCAGACAAAGGATGGTCAGCACCTGATGACGGTATGATTTGATGTAGCTGCATAGCTTTTCAATGGTATCACGGATCCCGTCAGCCGTATCCTCGTCGTCTATGTCGCCGTAGTCGGCGCTGTATTGGACGATCACTGTGCCACCGGCGTTGCTTTTATAAAACTGGTCGTAAGCCGAGGACTCCCCATGCAACGCCTCTCCGCGAAAGCGGACAGCGCTGTACCGCCTGTTTTGCAGCCGCCTATTGGCGTAGAGCGATGGCAGCAAGGCCTGGATTATCTCCCGGCGGATGCCTGCGTCATCAGTCTGTATCAAGTAGTGGACGGGATGACCAACGATTTTTCCGAAAGAACCTCCGGCGTAAATGCGGTCCAGCTCCGGGAGAAGGCAGTCCTTTGTAAAGAGCCGTCCGGCTTTGGCGTAGATCTCGTCCCTGCAAGCCTCGTCCATGAGATCCTCCCGGAAGCAGAAGTCACTGAAGCGCCGATTTACCATGTAGTCCAGATCCAGCGTCTTCAAAACATCGTCATCATCTTCAATATAATCACTTCGGCTGGCTCGGTGCAGCAAATTACAAGCAGCATGGAGAGAAATCTCCTCCGCATGGATATCCGTCAGCTTTACGCCCAATGCCTCCGTATACGCAGGAAACTGAGGATTCATATTCATGCGAGGGTCCTTCTGCACGGCCATTGCCGTAAAAGTGCCGCCGGAGGCGTTGACCACATAGAAAAAGGCCCGACCACGGAGCCCTTTGTTGAAGGCCTCGCTCTTGGCGGCCAGTAAATCCACATTTTCATCCGCCGTCCGCTTTCTGCCCTGTCCGCCGCTCCCGGCTGCGAATGCCCCTACCAGCTTAAAAAACTGCATCTCTGTACCTCCCATGTCCCTTTATCCTTGCAAAACGAGTATAGGAAATTGAGTGGGATAAAAAGGGGCCATCGGCTGGTCTGCTCATCATTGACGCCACCGCCTTTATGGTTTGGCCGTATATGGGCTTCGGCGAGTATATGGAAATTTACTCCGGCTACGACCCGGCGTGGCGGTTTGCCCACTGCCCGGACTACTGGATTCAAGAGCTGACGGACGAAGGCATCTTGGCGTCCGCCGGCGAATTATTCAAAGGTTGCCACTCGGAATTGGGGTATGTGCCGGAATGGCAGATCGACATCTATCTGCGCTACATCGTGCCCAATGTGATGAAAAAGCACCGGATGGACGAGATCATCCAAGTGGCACGGGAGTACCCTTGTTTCGAGGACTTCGACTTTCGGAAAAGCAACCAGAAAACGGACTTCATCCGAAAATGGTACCACACCCGCACCAAGCACCCGATGATCTCACTGGAGGAATTTCAGGAGGCCTATGCCGACGCCCACGGAGGACAGGAATACGAGGAGCCGGACCCGTCGCAGAATGTGGAGGAATCAGCGGTAGCACAGGCACTGGTGGATCAGTTCAAGGCCACGCTCAGCGAAAAGGATATGCAGATCCTTGAACTGCGTATGAGCGGCGACACGCTGGAGGAGATTGCCGAAAAGCTGGGTTACAAAAACCACAGCGGCGTTCTCAAGCGCATCCGAAAGATCGGACAGGCCTATGAAGCCTATGCCGGCGTGGACTATGGCTTTGAGGGCGGCAAAATCGTCGGATAACACCTATCGGAAATCGGTAGGTGTTATTTTTATGCCCGGATTTGAGAGTGCGCCGCTGCCGTGCGTCTCACGGTATAACAAGCAGGGACTTTGTGTGCCACAAAAGTCCCAATCACAGCCGAAATCGGCTGACTCTTTGGGGGCACAGCCCCCAATCCCCCGGAAAGGAGAGATATGTATGGGGAAAGATGTTCGTATCGCCGTCCGCGTGACGGTAAAAGAAAAGGATAAAATCCAGTCCAAAGCCCGAAAATGCGGGCTGAGTACAACCGAATATGTGAAGCAAAGAGCGTTGGGGTACGAGCCGAGAACGGTTCCGCCTGACGCTCTTTTTGTTTGCCTTGAAAGGCTGGGTGAGCTTGCGGATAAAGCCAGTTCCCCGGAGCTGAACAAAGAAATTTACACGGTGCTGAAGCAGATCACAGCAGAGCTTCTTCTTCCCGGAAAGGGGTGATGCGCTATGGCGGTGACAGGCTTTTGGCCTGTGTTCAAAAACCTGAAAGCCACGCTGGACTATGCCGACAATCCCGACAAAACCACTGCCCCGGAATATCTCAACGAGGATTTGTACGCCGCCCTGCGCTATGCGGAGAACGACGATAAGACCGACCGCAAAATGTTTGTGGGCGGCATCAATTGCTCGGCACAGAACGCCTACGCTGAGATGATCGCCGTGCAGCGGCGGTTCGGGCTGCGTGGAAAAGTTGTCGGCTACCACGGCATTCAGAGCTTTCGTGAGGGCGAGGTCACGCCGGAGCAGGCGTTCGCCATTGGCAAGGAGACAGCACGGCGGATGTGGGGCGACCGGTATCAGGTGCTCGTTACCGTCCACCTGAACACCGACAATATTCACTGCCATTTTGTTGTGAATCCCGTGTCCTTTAAGGACGGCGCAAAGTTCAAAAACAAAATCGGCGACCACAAGGAGCTGCGTAGAATCTCCGATGAAATCTGCCGGGAGCACGAGCTGTCGGTATTGGAAAACAGCGAGTTTTACAGTAAGGGCAAAAAGAAAGAATATTGGGTTCACAAGGCCGGCAAGAAAACCCACCGGGACTATCTGCGGGAGGATGTGGAATACTGCCTGTCCTTTGCGACCAGCCCAAGAGAATTTGAAAATCAGCTCTATGCGCTCGGATACACCCTTGATCCTGTGCGCTTTTCAGTTAAAGCGAAGCATTGGGAGCGTGCCGTGCGGCTGAGTAACATCGGCTTTTCCAAAGACCATGTCAACGCACAGCTACGACAGAACGCCGAAAACTGCTATCGGCTGTTCACCTTGGAGTACCGACCGCCGTACAAGCCGAAGAAATTTCCGTTGGAGGACGAGCTGCGAAAGCTGGGTTTCGCCATTGAACACAGCTGTGACACTGCAACCGTTTTGGTGGATGCGGTGTTTTATCTTGTCATAACTGTAATTCAAATCGTAGCCGAGCTTGCCGATGTAATGCTGCTATCGCCGGATCTGCGGGCGGCGGAAAAGGATTTGAAGGAACTGGTTGCCGACTATCACTTCTTGGAGAAACACAACATCCACACGGTTGCTGACCTCCAAGCAAATATTGAGCAATCCAAGGCCGAACTTTCCGCCTTGGAGCGTGAGCGCAGCGACCTCAGCAACCGCATACGCCGCCCCAAGTCGCTGGAGGAACAGGCGCAAAATAAGGAACGCCGCAAGGCGGTATCCGGGCAGATGAAGCCTGTAAGGGAGTGTCTGCACCGTGCGGAGCGGATTTTAGAGAAATCCCCGCATCTGTATGAACTGTTAAAACAAGAGCACGAGCTGGAGAAAAAAGCTCGTGCAAGATACAAGGAAAGAGGGAGATAGAATGAAGAATACGATGAAAAAGCCGGTGGCAATTCCGGTAGAAAAATTGCATCCCTTTACCGGACACCCGTTCAAGGTTAAGGACGATGAGGAAATGAATACGCTGATCGAAAGCATACAGACGCAAGGCGTTCTCTCGCCGCTGATCGTCAGGCCGATTGAAAACGCCGATGAATATGAAATCGTAAGCGGCCACCGCCGCTTACACGCCGCACAAAAGGCAGGGATCACCGAGGTCCCTGCCTTGATTTATGCCCTCGACCGGGATGCTGCCGCTATTGCCGTGGTGGATAGCAACCTCCACCGGGAGCATATTTTACCATCCGAAAAGGCATTCTCCTATAAGCTAAAAATGGAGGCACTGTCCCATCAAGGCAAGCGGACGGATTTAACTTCGACACAACCTGTGGCAAAGTTGCGCACAGCCAATGTTGTGGGTGAGGCATTAAATGAAAGTCGAGAAACAGTGCGGCGCTTTATCCGCCTGACCTATCTCATTCCTGAGTTCCTTGAAAAGATGGATAAAGGTGAAATCGCCCTGTCCGTAGGTGTGGAGCTTTCGTTTCTTGACGAATCCAGCCAGCGTGAGGTGCTGGAGCAATGCGCCATCAACGACTGCACCCCGTCCTATTCGCAGGCGTGGCGGATGCACAAGGCCGACCGGGAGGGAACGCTGACCACGGCAGCCATTCAAACCATTATGTCGGAGGAAAAAGCAAACCAGAAGGCCCGCCTGAAAATCCCAATGGAGCGCATCCGCAAGTACTTCCCCCAAGGATACACCGCCGCCCAGATCGAGGACGCCGTGGTGAAGCTCTGCGAGCGGGACTACCGCCGACGAACCGACCGAGAGCGATAAGGAGGTACACAGATGAATATTAAAACTGAAGAAATGATTGTGAATCCCAACCTGATATGGCTACCTACACCGCCACGAATGGAAAGCGCCGAGGATTTTGCGTATGTTGATGCGTTCCTTCCTGACAGCACCGGAGAGCGTATTGAGGACGGAAAATTACAGCGTTACGGCATCGGCAATTACACAATGAAAATCGGCGGCACAGTCTATGAGGTATCCACCCATTTCAGTACCGACGGTAAGCAAAGCGTGCTGCAGCAGTTCCGTGACCTGCTGCTCTCGCAAAAGCTGATATAACCGCATAATCGAAAAAGGCAACCGGGCATAGTAAAATACACTTGCCTTTGCTATGCCCGGTTGTCGGAAAGGAGCATTTTATTATGGCAACAGCAAACAAAACCAAAGGGCAAAAGGAAGAACTCATTACGGCACTGTACTGCCGCCTGTCCGTGGATGATGATAATAAGGATATGGAGTCGAACTCCATTACGAATCAAAAGCAGATTTTACAGGACTTCGCCCGTCGGGAAGGCTATCGGAACACGCAATTCTTTGTAGACGACGGCGTATCCGGCACTACCTTCCAGCGGGAAGGCTTTCAGCAGATGCAGAAAATGGTAGAGGACGGTTTGATTGGTACGATCATTGTGAAGGACCTCAGCCGCTTTGGTCGTGAGCAGGTGGAAATGGGACGGCTGACACAGATCGTCTATCCGTCCCTTGGTGTGACCTTCATTTCCATCCAAGAGAATGTGAACACGGCCGCCAAAACCGGCTTGGAGATGATGCCATTCTACAACATTTTCAATGAGTGGTATGCCGAGCAGACCAGCAAGAAGATTCGTGCGGTCTGGAAGAGTAAGGCGGAACACGGCAAACGGGTATCTTCCACTGTTCCATACGGCTACAAAAAGTCGCCGGAGGACAGAGAAAAGTGGATCGTTGACGAGCCTGCTGCGGAGGTGGTACGAAGGATATTCCACCTATGCCTTGCGGGGCGTGGCCCATCACAAATTGCCCGTGACCTTGAAAGAGAAAAGATTCTCACGCCTACGGCATATTATGCCAGCGTAGGCAGAGCTACCCGCAACCCAATTCCGGCAAATCCGTATCTATGGGCAGACGAAGCTGTAAAACACATTCTTGAAAACAGACAGTACACCGGGTGCGCAGTAAACTTCAAAAGCACAACGGTCAGCTTCAAAGTTCACAAGAAGATCTACAACCCCGTAGCGGAGCAGCAAATCATTCCGAATATGCAGGAGCCGATTATCTCCGAGGAACTGTTTGACCGTGTGCAGGAGCTTCGCAGCCATAAACGCAGAAATACGAAAACCGGACGGGCGAGCTTGTTTGCAGGTCTGCTGTTTTGCCCCGACTGCGGAGCTAAGCTGCACTTCTGTGCCGCCAAGAGTTTGAAACCCAATCAGGAATTTTACCGCTGCGCCAACTACAATTCCGGACGAGGGACTTGCAATATTCATTATATCCGCAATGTGGTGCTGGAGCAGATCGTGGCGGAAGCGGTGGGTAGTCTCGCAGACTTTGTGCGGTGCTATGAGCCGATTTTCCTGTATCTGCTGGCAAAAAACAATACCGCTGCACGACAGTCCGAGGTGCAGAAGCTGAAGCAGGTCATTACCACCAGTGAACGGCGCATCCAAGCAATCGATAAAGCCATTGAAGGGTTGTTTGAAGCGAATATCTCCGGAAAAATCACCGATGAGCGTTTTACAAAAATGACCGCCAACTACGAAAAGGAGCAGAAGGACCTGTTGGAGCTTGTAGATGACGGCAAGAAAAAGCTGTTGGATGCGGAGCAAACCAAGGTGGATTTGAGGCTGCTGATGAAAGCGCTGCGGGATTATACGGACATTCGACAGCTTATGTCGGAGATCGTCAATGCGCTGATTCGGCGTATTGAAGTCCATAGTAAGGACAAGGAAAGCAAGAAAGTCAAGGTGGATATTTACTTCACCGCCGTTGGGCTATTCTCTATTCCTACAGAAAATGAGATGCAGGCGGCAATGGAGGAGATACGCCAGAACCCGCAGCAGTTCAAGACTTCTGCATAGAGCAGAACACGGTGCAGCCCCTTTTCAGAGACTGCACCGTATCCTGCATAAAAAACTTCGTTATCCGTCTGTGTCTAATCGCAGAGCGGGTTCTTTTTTCTTTATTGGGGGCGAAAATGTTCGCCGATCTGAAATGTAGTTAGCTTGATAGGGTCTAACACCAGCACAGACTTATGGGCTATGTCTACGGCGTAAGCCAAGGCACTGTCCTCCGCGCTGTCTGCGGGCTGCATGTCCCTGTCATAGACCGCCAGCACCACATCGGCAAGGTCGATGATCTTCCTATAGGCTTGCAGCTGTGCATCCGGCGTACCCACGGGACACACGACCGAAATAAGGGTGCATTTTTCCAGCATAGTAAAATAGCGTTCCCTCAGATACGGCGCCCACTTTGTGGCCTGTTCCTCATGTGGTGTGTAGCAGAAAAGCATTAGGTCTTGGTCGGCGGTTTCCCGCAGACCATTGACGATCTCTGCTGCGTACAGACCTACGCCACAGTCGCAGGCGGTCAGGAACTGAGACACACCGCACTGATGCAGCACCATGATCTGCTGCGCCAACTCCATTTTTAGTTTTTGGCAGCGGTCATCTTCCTCGTCAAACCCCCATGGAAAGCGCATGGGGTGCTGTCCCATGACTGCACAACGGTATATACGGCAGCCTTCTTCCAAAGCAGTCACGCCTTCACAAGATTATTGTCGCAATAAATAATACGACAATAATTATTAAAATGCGACGATTTTCCAAAGTATAATAAACGAAAAATCTAAGGTGGTGAAGTTGTGACAGATATTCTTGAAATCATCAAGCAGAATCGTGAGGCGCGGGGATGGTCGGAATATCAGCTTGCTGAACGCTCTGGCCTGCCACAGTCTACCATCTCCTCGTGGTATAAAAAATCTATGATGCCATCGTTTGCATCGCTTGAGAAGATCTGCGATGCTTTCGGTGTTACATTGTCGCAATTCTTTGCGCAGGACGACATTCGTGTGGCTCTGACTCCCGCGCAGCGTGAGATGTTGGATAAATGGAATTGCCTGACATCAGTGCAGCAAGCAGCTTTGGCAGCACTCATGGATACGATGATATGAATGGATAAGCCGGTTCTCGCGGCGAAGAAGCGTTTTCCACCTGTAAGCCCCGGTAGCTTTCCGCTACGATGGCCTTGTACTTGAGGTCATTAGGCATTGAGGACGGAGCAGAGCAGGCACGGGATGGGCGATCATGCCCAGCAGAGCATATCAGCATGGCCATGACCCCGACAAAATCTTGAAAGGGCGAAACGCAAATAAGCCAGTGAAAAAAGATGAAGGGTGTATCAGTTGGTACATCCTTCATCTTTTTCGCTATTCTTCTTTTGCTAATGTTTGCGTATGCAGGAACGCATCCATCAGCATTTTTCCATCCTCGCGGTCACTCCACCAGTACGGCCGCAGAAACAACAGAGCATTCTCCAGCCAAACATAATCGTCCTTGGTCAATGTATGACTTTGAAGCCCTGCACTGATCCTGATATACGATTCTCTTACTTTGGCACTGGCATGGTCACGCACAAGATAGCCGTTGAGAAAGCCGGTGATGACAGATATTTCCTCATCTGTATAAAACATGGCGTCCCTCCTGAATTCAGTCACACAGGACAGATTATAGCATATTTTCTTTGCATCCACAAGCAGTCTTGTCTTGTACAAACCGGGCGTCCTCTGTTGTACAAAGCGGGCTTCCCCTGTGTCAAGGCTGTCTTGAAACGTGCTGGCATACCGACTTTGTGACAGTTTTGTGACACTTTCCATGCACTTTTGCGGGGGAAGTATTTGGCGCTCTCCTGTATACTACAATCAAGGTTGAAGCCCAACCAAAACGATTAAAAAAGGAGCGTAACATACCATGAAAAAGAAAACGGTTTTGAGCTTTGCACTGGCATTGGCATTGATGGTAACGGTCATTGGCACAGCGACCTCCGCCTTTGCCGCCACATCCGCACCAATGGAGCCTGTTACTAAAATTGCAACCGAGAACGAGGACGCCATCTGGGAGCAGATCGAGGCGGTGGAAGAGAAGAGCGACGCCATCTTCCAGAGAAACGCAGCGCTGTGGGAAAAGCTGGACGAAATCTGCAACGCTCTGCCTGCTGACTATGACTTCACAGACTTTGACGAGGCGGCGTTTATCCGCAGCACCAACGCCCTGACGGAAGCGGAGAAGGAAACGCTTCTGGCGGACATCAAGGAGCTGAACGGCCTTGACGCTGAGATGGAGGCGCTGTATGAGAAGCTGCCCGCCTGCGACAATATGCCGCTCTATGAAAAGGCACTGGAAAAGGCCGATCCCAAGGTGCTGGACGAGATCGACACCCTGGAGCAGGAGTATGACCGCCTCTGCGAGAAGAACGCCGATCTGTGGGACAAAGTGGACGAGGCTTACTTCAACCTGCCGGACGACTACGACTTCGACAACTACGATGAGGCCGCCTTCATCCGTAACCTGAGTTTCCTGACCGACGCGGAAAAGGACGCGCTGATCGCCGACTATAACCGTCTGGTAGAGCTTGATAACCAGCTGTGCAAGCTGTACGACACCATTTGGGGCAATACCGGCTGCGAAAGCGGCATCTGCCCCTTTTGACGGCAAAGAGTTTTTCTGATATGATTAACTAAATACGACGCCGATGCTGCGCCTGTGCGCAGCATTTGGCGCTGCTTTTTAGGAGGTCACCATGGGACATTCCATCTATTTGGCGGACGATGAAAAGAGCATCCGGGAACTGCTCCATAGCTTTTTGGCAAGTGACGGATATACCGTGCGCTCCTTTGAAAGTGGTGACGCGCTGCTGGAGGCATTCCGTCAGGAGCCTGCGGAGCTGGTGATCCTGGATATCATGATGCCCGGCACGGACGGCCTTACCGTGTGCCGGGAGCTTCGCTCTGTTTCCGATATTCCCATTATCCTGCTTACGGCCAAGGACAGCGAGCTGGACTACGTCATGGGCATCAGCCAGGGCAGTGACGATTACCTCACCAAGCCCTTTCGCCCCACCATACTGCTCATGAAGGTGAGAGCCCTGCTGCGCCGGGTGGAGATGGACAGGGGGAAAACGGCGGCGGCAGTAGATGAATTGCGCTATGGGGATCTCCGCTATTCCGCTACGGAAAATGCTGTCTTTTTCGGAAGCACGATCGTGGCACTGACCCAGACCGAGCTGCGGCTGCTCAGCTATATGCTGAAGCAGCCGGAGAAAGCCTATTCCCGTGAGGAGCTGCTTAACGCAGTATGGGGCTTTGATTCGGAGGTGGAGACCCGCGTGACCGATGAAACACTGCGCCGTATCCGAAAAAAGCTGCTGCAAGCAGGCAGCACTGTCAGCGTAAGCACAATATGGGGCTTTGGTTATAAGCTAAAGGGGGCAGAGCGCACATGAAGAACATCAAGCTGCGGATCGTGTACCTGATCCTTTGCTCGGCTCTGCTGCTCTTTGCACTGTTCATGCTGGAGGTGAACCTCATCATACCCACACACTTTGTACGTGAGGCAAAAAAGGCGCTCATCAGCGAGGCACAGTACCAGAACCGCACCATCCCCTATACCGACGACGAATCCTTTTTTGACGATGAATGGAATGACGCTGAGGAGCACTTCCTTACGCCAAGCATCGTATTTTTAGAGCTGGATAATGCCAATCAATCACGCGGTTGGAACAGGGACGCATATCGTCTGGAGAAAAAACTGCTGGAATACTGCAAGGGGCGGGATCTATCGCTCAACCAATGCTATACCTTCAAAACGGACAGACATCACCTGATCTTCATGTCCGTGCAGGATGAGCAGGACGATTGGGAAAAGCCGTACGCCTATATCATGTACATAGATATCGGGCCCATCACCCGCTATATCGTAACGCTTAACTGGGCGTTCTTTGCGGTACTGCTGGCGATCTCCTCCGTCATGTGTCTACTGGGTTTCCGGTTTGGCCGTGATATTGAGAAGGAGGCGGAGCGGCAGCAGACCTTCTTCCAGAATGCCTCCCACGAGCTGAAAACGCCGCTTATGGCGATACAGGGCTATGCCGAGGGCATACAGGCGGGCGTGATGGACACGGCCAGCGCGGCGGAGGTGATCCTGGAGGAAAGCGACCGCATGACGGAGCTGGTGGAGGAGCTCTTGGACATCTCGAAAATCGATATGGGGCGGCAGCAGCTTGCCCTTTCCGAAACGGATATTCGGGAGCTGCTATACGACAGCATACGCGCCGTGGAACCGGCAGCCGCTGCTAGCGGCATCACTATCGTGCCGGATTTCCCCGAGGAGCCCGTTATAGTCAGCTGCGACGATACCCAGCTGCGCAGAGCAGTTACCAATATCCTATCCAACGGCGTACGCTATGCCCGCAGCGAGCTGTGCCTGACCTGCCGCGCAGACAGGCGGCAGGTGACGATACGCATACAGGACGACGGAGACGGCATCGCCGAAGCGGACCTGTCGCACGTCTTCGACCGCTTTTACATGGGCAAAAGCGGAAAATCCGGCATCGGCCTTGCGCTGACGAAGGAGATCATTCACCTGCATAAAGGGACGATCCGCGCTTACAACGGGGACACCGGCGCCGTTTTCGAGATCTCCATTCCGGTGAGCAGATAAGAAGATCACCGCCCCGCCTTTGAGCGTCCCTCTTGCAAAAAGGACGGGCCTGGAAAGAGTCTTTGTTGGTGCCGGGCAGAGAGTTTCCCGTGATTTCCTCTTGTGCCCACATTGTCAGAATGGAGTACATCTATGGACTGCAAAACAAAAAATATCTGCATAGATGAGGCGGTGACGGTTCGTCTGTGGAATACAGAAAACATGAGTGAAAACATTCTGCAGAGCCGCCTTGACAAAAAGCAGAAAATCTGCACCTTTACGCATCTATCCAGCCGGAACCGCTATGCGATTACTGTAGACAATATGCCCGATATAAGCATTTCTGTCAGTAGTCGTCTTACATTTTGTGAAGCGTTTTCCCAAGCCCTGCAAAATGAATAAGCGTTTTGAGGCCGGGATATGGGACGCGGAGCCACGCAAAGCCAACAGCGGACGCCGTGCAAGAGCAGGCGGCTCCAGCTGAAGAAAATGAATTGTCGAAGCAGCTCGATCCATTTCAATCTATCAGTCTAACAGAAGCTTGAACCATGGGCGGCGGGACAGTAAACTGCCCCGCCGCTCTGATTTTCAGCGGGCATGGTCTTTCTCGTGCGCAATGGTTCTCCACGCCGAGGCTGTCTCTACCAATATTTTGCATGGCAAGGCGGTGCGTTTTTTCGGAATATGACAGAATGACGGTATAATTCCTCCGAAAATATCTTGACAATATTTATCAAGATTGATAAAATGGGTATATAACCAAAAAGGAGATGCAGGGGTATGCTCATCACAAGGGAAACGGACTATGCGCTGCGGATGCTGCGGGTGCTGCTGGACGGAGAGAAGCACTCCGCCGCCGAGATGGCGGAGACGGAGCTGATCCCCATGCAGTTCGCCTATCAAATCCTGCGAAAGCTCTCCGCTGGGGAGCTGGTGCAGGTGAGCCGGGGCGCATCCGGCGGCTGTCGGCTGTCCTGCGACCTGCGTGGTGTTTCCCTCTACGATCTTATGGTCGTCATGGGAGAGCATGACGTCCTGTGCGCCTGTATGGAGCCGGGGTATGACTGCCGCTGGCAAAGCGAACACGGGAAATGCGCCATCCACTGCCAGCTAACGGAGCTGCAGCGAAAGCAGGACGAGGCATTCCGCGCCGTGAGCCTGCACCGGCTGCTGACCGGCGAAGCAATTCAAAAAGAGGAAATGACCCAACAAACGTGACATAAGGAGGTACACCGTATGCTGTTTCAGACCACACCCGCGCACGAGGAGCTGCGCGCCAAGATCCGAGCCTTTGCGGAGGAGGAGATCAAGCCTCTTGCATTCCTGCTGGATCAGAACAATGAATTCCCTGACGAACCTGTCAAAAAGATGGCACAGCTGGGCTGGCTGGGGCTGCCGTTCCCCAAGGAGTACGGCGGCGCGGGCCTTGACATTCTCAGCTATGCCATCGCCGTGGAGGAGCTGGCCCGTGTGGACGGCGGCGCAGGCGTGATCCTCTCCGCCCACGTGTCGCTGGGCGCGTGGCCCATCTTCGCCTACGGCACGGAGGAGCAGAAGCAGAAGTATCTCGTGCCGCTGGCAAGAGGCGAGAAGTTGGGTGCCTTCGGCCTTACCGAGCCTAACGCAGGGTCGGACGCCGGCGGGACGGAAACCACGGCACTGGACAAGGGCGACCATTACCTGCTCAACGGCGGCAAGATCTTCATCACCAACGCGCCCAAGGCGGACACCTATGTGGTATTCGCCGTCACCACGCCGGACATCGGCACCCGGGGCATCTCCGCCTTCATCGTGGAGAAGGGCTGGAAGGGCTTTGAATTCGGCGACCACTACGACAAGATGGGCATTCGCTCCTCCTCCACGGCGGAGCTGATCTTCAACGACGTGAAGGTGCCCAAGGAGAACCTGCTGGGCAAGGAGGGCGACGGCTTTAAGATCGCCATGTCCACGCTGGACGGCGGCCGCATCGGTATCGCGGCGCAGGCGCTGGGTATCGCCCAGGGGGCCTTTGAGCACGCGCTGGCCTACGCCAAGGAGCGCGTCCAGTTCGGAAAGCCCATCGCGGCACAGCAGGCCGTTTCCTTCAAGCTGGCGGACATGGCCACCAAGCTGCGCTGCGCCCGCTTCCTCGTCTACTCCGCGGCGGAGCTGAAGGAGCAGCACGCCCCCTACGGCATGGAGTCCGCCATGGCGAAGATGTACGCCTCAGACATCGCGCTGGAGGTCACCAACGATGCCGTGCAGATCCACGGCGGCACCGGCTTCCTCAAGGGGATGGAGGTGGAGCGGGCCTACCGCGACGCCAAGATCACCACCATCTATGAGGGTACCAACGAGATCCAGCGGGTGGTCATCGCCTCCCATCTCATCGGCAGGCTGGGCAAGAGCAGCGGCGGCGAAAGCCGCTCAACGGCCAAGAAGCCCGCGCCCATCACCGGTATCCGCAAGCGCACCATCTTCCGGGAGGGCGACGCCGCCCAGCAGGTCAACGATCTGGTGGCGGCGCTGAAAAAGGACGGCCACGACTTCTCCGTGGGTATCCCCATGGATACGCCCATTCCCAAGGCGGAGCGTGTGGTCTCCGCCGGTAAGGGTATCGGCGAGAAGAAGAACATGAAGCTGGTGGAGGATCTGGCCAAGGCCGCCGGCGCGGCCATCGGCTCGTCCCGTCCCGTGGCGGAGACGCTGAAATACCTGCCCCTTGACCGCTATGTGGGTATGTCCGGACAAAAGTTCACCGGCAACCTCTATATCGCCTGCGGTATCTCTGGCGCCACCCAGCACCTCAAGGGAATCAAGGACGCCTCCACCATCGTGGCTATCAACAAAAACGGCAACGCGCCCATCTTTAAGAACTGCGACTACGGCATCGTGGGCGACGTGATGGAGATTTTGCCCTTGCTCACCGCCGCACTGGACAGCGGCGAGAAGCAGCCCGCGCCGCCGATGGTGAAGATGAAGCGTCCCACGCCGCCCAAGCCCACGCCCATCGGCGACACCTATGTGTGCGGCGGCTGCGGCTACGAATATGTGCCGGAGCTGGGCGACGAGGACGGCGAGATCGCGCCGGGTACGTTGTTTGAGCAGCTCCCCGCCGACTGGGTATGCCCGGAGTGCGCGGAGGGCAAGGATCAATTTGTGAAGGCTTGAGCCGGGAGGGTATGAGATATGTATTGTGTGCGTAATGTGACCAGCGACCTCTACTGGGTGGGCGCCAACGACCACCGCCTTGCCCTGTTTGAAAACTGCTTCCCCATTCCCCGCGGCGTCAGCTACAACGCCTACTGTCTGCTGGACGAGAAAACGGTGCTGTTCGACACCGTGGACTGGTCCGCCTGCCGCCAGCTGCTGGAGAACCTGAACCACGTCCTGAACGGGCGGGAGCTGGACTATCTGCTCATCAACCACCTGGAGCCGGATCACGCCGCCTGCATCGAGGAAATTTTGCTGCGGCACCCCAAAGTGAAGGTCATCTCCAACGAAAAGGCGTTCATGCTCATGCGGCAGTTCGGCTTCCACGTGGACGACCATGAGTGCATCGAGGTGAAGGAGGGGGACACCTTCTCCTTCGGCCGGCACACCGTCACCTTTGTGGGCGCGCCCATGGTGCATTGGCCGGAGGCCATGGCGACCTTCGACCTCACCGACGGCGTACTGTTCTCCGCCGACGCCTTCGGCACCTTCGGCGCGCTGGACGGCAAGCTGTTTGCCGATGAGGTGGACTTTGAGCGGGACTGGCTGGACGATGCCCGCCGCTATCTCACCAACATTGTGGGCAAGTACGGCCCCCACATCCAGCTCCTGCTGAAAAAGGCCGGTGGGATCCTGGATCAGATCAAGTATATCTGCCCCCTCCACGGCCCGGTGTGGCGGGAGAATCTGGGCTGGTTCATCGGGAAGTACGACACATGGAGCCGGTACGCGCCGGAGGAAAAGGGCGTGCTGATCGTCTACGCCTCCATGTACGGCAACACGGAGAACGCGGCGCAGGCACTTGCGGCAAGGCTCTGCGACAAGGGCATGAGCCGTGTGGCGCTGTACGACGTGTCCTCCACCCATGTGTCCCAGCTGATCTCCGAGGCGTTCAAGTACAGCCACATCGTGCTGGCCTCGGTGACCTACAATCTGGGCATCTACCCCGCCATGCACGACTTCCTTATGGACATGAAGGCGTTGAACCTGCAAAACCGTACCTTTGCCCTCATTGAAAACGGCTCGTGGGCGGTGAAGTCCGGCGACCTCATGCAAAAATTCGTCAACAACGAGATGAAGAACATGACGGTGCTCAACGAGCGGCTCAGTCTTGCCTCCTCGCTGGGGGAGGACAAGGCCGTTGAGCTGGAAACGCTGGCGGACGCGATTTTGGAGTCCGTGCAGTGACCGGCGCAGGGAGCGGAAGAAAGAAATAGGCTGCCGGAAGGCTCTGTCGCCTCCCTGCCGGGGAGACTGTATTCCGCGAGATGGGGCGGACAAGCACGATCCCGCGCTTGTCCGCCCTTTTTCCAAAGGAGGCACAGCAAAGCAAGTCAGAACGCAATAAACGAGTTTCGGAAAGGAGATGCTACCATGAATTACAGTGCTATGATCCAAAACCGTAAATCCGTTCGCGCCTTTCGCGGAAAGGAGGTGCCGAACGAGGCACTCGCCCAGCTTCGCACCTACTATGAAAAGACCTGCCCCCGCCTTGTTCCGGAGATCGCCACGGAGCTGATTGTGCTGGACAAGGACGCGCAGCCGGCACTGGAAAGCTCCGCGGGCTACCAGCAGTTCCTCATTGGCGCGCCGCACTATCTGCTCCTTATGTCCGCCCGACACATCCACGCGGGTGTCAACGCCGGGTACATGATGGAGGATCTTGTCCTCAAGCTGACGGAGCTGGATATCGACACCTGCTGGCTGACCTTTACCGATAGCGACAAGATCAAAAAGGATCTGTCCCTCACCACCCCGCTGGAGGTGGCGGCCATCGTGGCCTTTGGCTACGGAGAAAAGACGGTGAAAAAGCTGCGGATGAACATTCAGAGCATGTCGCAGATCGATGTGCAGGCCGAACAGCAGTACTACGCGCCGAAAAAGAGCGTGCATGAGCTGGTCCACATGGAAAGCTGGAGCAACAAGTCCGGGCTTGATGAAATGATGGACTTCTATGACGATATGCTCTGGCAGGCCTTCTACGCCGCCTCCCTGTCCCCCAGCTACCTCAACCGCCAGCCCTACGGCTTCCTTGTCCGTGGCCACAGCATCTATCTGGTGCAGCAGGAGGACGCCTACACCGACAACCTCGACGCCGCGCTGGATCTGGGCATCGTGCTGCTCCACTTCTCCGCCGTCGCCTCCCAGTGGGCGGGAAGGGTGCGCTGGGAGCTTTCCCCGGATGCACCGGACGGCCTGCCTGCAGGGCATCGCGCGGCGGCCGTGTGCCGGGTGTAGAGGTGCTGCTTTCAGCCCCTATTGGGAGCATTTGCTTCAGATAGAAAAACCGGCCAATGCCGGTTCAAAACAGAAAATCAGGAGGTGTTTTTCCGATGGCCATCCGAACGGTAACGGATGCGATCCGCTATGTAGGGGCGGATGATAACACATTGGCACTCTTTGAAAACCAGTACCCTGTCCAGCCTATGGGGGTGAGCTACAACTCCTATGTCATTTTGGATGAGAAGATCGCTGTGATGGACAGCGTGGACTCACGGGCGGCGGAGGATTGGATTTCCAATGTGGCGCAGGTGTTGGAGGGGCGCAGTCCCGACTATCTTGTGGTCACACACATGGAGCCGGATCATTCCGGCAGCCTCATGCATCTGGCGCAAAGGTACCCGGAGATGAAGCTCGTGGGAAATGCGAAAACATTTACCATGATCAAGCAGTTCTTCGGCACAGGTGCGCTGACGGAGGGCCGTATGCTGGAGGTCGGCGAAGGAGATACGCTTTCCTTGGGTACGCACCGGCTGCGCTTCCTGATGGCGCCGATGGTACACTGGCCGGAGGTAATGACAGCGTATGAGGAAACGGAAAGGATCCTGTTTTCAGCGGATGCCTTTGGCCGCTTCGGTGCGCTGGAGCGGACTGCCCGCGCCCCGTGGGCGCCGCAGGCGCGGCGGTATTATTACAATATCGTCGGCAAATACGGCGCGCAGGTGCAGGCTCTGTTGAAAAAGGTCTCCGCGCTGGAGATCAAAACGATCTGCCCGCTCCATGGCCCGATGCTCACAGAGGGATTGGAGGAGTATCTGCGGCTTTATGACCTGTGGTCACAGTGGAAGCCGGAGGAACCGGAGAGCATACTGATCGCGCAAGCGTCCATCCACGGAAACACCGCCCGCGCGTCGGAGACCCTAAAGGGTAAGCTGGAGAGAAAAGGCGTGCGAGTTACCTTGTGCGATTTGACGGTGACAGACCTCTCCTATGCCGTGACCAGCGCATTCTACTGCGGGAATCTGGTGTTGGCCAGCTCCACCTATGACGGAGGACTGTTTCCGCCCATGAAGGCGTTTTTGGAGCATTTGCAGGCCAAGGGCTTCCGAAGCCGCCGGGTCGGCTTGATGGAAAACGGATCCTGGGCACCCGCCGCTGCGCGGCTGATGCGCGCCGAGCTGGAAAAGATGAAGGATCTCCGACTGTGCGAAACGGAGGTATCGCTGCGCGGCGCACTGAACCAAACCAGTGAGACGCAGATGGATGCGCTGGTGGCTGAGCTCTGCGCGGAGTAAGCGGCGGGAGACCGGACGGTATCCCCGCGCCGAGGTTGGCTTCGTCCAGCCGCCCGATGCCTCAAAAGTGAAACGGCGTTGCTGATTTAGACGGCAATATGGTGCTGCGTGAGGCTGAAGCCTTGAGGGCGGATAAAAGCGCAGTCGCAGATGTTCTCTGCGGCTGCGCTTTTTGCTGCACTTCCTTGCAATTTACAGCACTGCCTTTTTCCATTTCCTGATCTTCGTCCGAAACATTCCGAAGGGTGCGACGGTATTGACGTGGATGAATCTGTAAACCTCCCATACCGCTGTTTTGGTGGCGTCATCCGCCCACCGTCTCATGTGTGGCTGGAACAGCTCCTCCTCGCTCATAGAATCGATCATGGTCTGGATCGCGGCGATATTTTCATTTAATTTGCCCTTCAATTCCGCCAAGGACAAATGGGCGTAGGTGTCCGTGAACCATTGATACAGGCCGCCCAACTGGTTCCACTTGAACTGTTCCGACGGTGTTTCCACGTCCATTCCGCGCTTCTCGTCAGCCTCCCATTTCAAAAGCAGTGTCGTCCACCCCGCCTGATACGCAAGATTCTCTGCCGGTGTCCTGTCCACACCGGGTACTCTTTTATCCTTCAGGGCTTCCGGGACCGTATCAAACTCGGAAATGTACTTTTCAAAGCTCTGACGGATCTCGTTTTGAGCTCATCTTTATCCTTATATGTTCTCAAAGCATCCTCCTTTACCGGTTCTCCGCCAGATATTCCTCCGCGTAGTGGACAGCCACCGCGCCGTCCGATACGGCGGTGACCACCTGCCGCAGCGCCTTGGTGCGGACATCGCCTACGGCAAACACGCCGGGAAGATTCGTGCGGGTGGATTCGTCCGCCATAATATAGCCGGACTTGTCCAGCGCCAGTTCACTTCGGAACAGCTCCGTCGCCGGGGCGCGTCCCACGCTGATGAACACGCCGTCGCAGGCAAGCTCACGCTCCGCGCCGGTGTTGACGTCTTGCAGCCGCAACCCCGTCAGACGGCTTTCGTGCAGCAGCGCGGAAACGGTGCTGTTCCAGCAAAATTCCACGTTGGGCGCGTTCATCAACGGCTCATGATAGACCTTCGTAGCCCGCAGGCTGTCCCGGCGGTGGATGAGGTAGACCTTTTTTGCGATGCGGGACAGGGCAAGTGCGTCCGCCGCGGCGGAATTGCCGCCGCCCACTACCGTCACGGTCTTGCCCCGATAGGGCGCGCCGTCGCAGGCGGCGCAGTAGTGAACGCCCTTTCCAACAAGCGCTTCTTCGCCGGGAACGCCCAGGGAGCGAGGAGACGCGCCGGTGGCGATGACCACCGTGCGGCTCTGAAAGACGCCCTCGCTGGTCTCCAGCGTCTTGATTCTCCCGGAAAGGCTGGCCTTGTACACCTCCGTCAGCTCCGTCACCGCACCGAAGCGCTCGGCGCTCTGCTGCATTTTTTCGCCCAGCGTAAAGCCGTCGATGCCGCCCTCGAAGCCGGGATAGTTGTCGATCTGCTCCGTCAGCGCCATCTGCCCGCCGGCGGAGAGCTTTTCCAGCACCAACGTGGAAAGCCCGGCACGGGCGGCATACAGGGCGGCGGTGTATCCGGCGGGGCCGCCGCCGATGACGATCATATCGTAGATTTTTTCCATGGCTGTCTCCTTACTGAGAAAGCGCTTCCTTGATAAATGCTTCGATGGCCGCCTTGGAGCCGGGAGCCACCACAGAGCCGATCACCTCGCCGTTCTTAAAGAGCAGCAGCGTGGGGATGGTGTCGATACCGAAGCGCTGGATGAGCTGCGGCTCCTCGTCGTAGTTGATCTTGCCGGCGATGAGGGTGTCGGCGTACTGCTCACCCACCTTGTCAAAGGCCGGGGCGATGCGGCGGCAGTAGGGGCACCACTGGGCCCAGAAATCCACCAGCACGGGCTTGTCCGCGCGGAGAACATCGTTTTCAAAGCTGTTGGTCGTAATGGTAAGCATCATAAAATCCTCCTATTTCTGTGTAAAAAGCTGTGTTTCAATATCTGTGATGGTAATGTGCGCCAGATAGGCGGCACATTCCTCGTTCATGCCCCGGTACAGCGCGTCCATCACGCCCGCCATGCCGGAGCAGATGGCGCAGTCACGGTCGATGTCCCCGCTGTGCCACGCACAGTCCACAAAGCGGGTGTTTACCGCCTCTGCCACCTGCCGCAGGGTCAGCATCGCCGGGTCTGCCGTCAGGCGGTAGCCGCCGTCCAAGCCCTCCCGGGTCTCCACCATTCCCGCCTTTTTCAGCCCCGCCATGACGCGGCGGACGCGGGTGGGGTTGGTGCAGATGTTCTCCGCCAGCGCCTCGCTGCTGAGGGAGCGTTTGCTGTGGCTCAGGCAGACCAGCGCGTGAACGGCCAGATTAAAAGAACTGTCCATGGTCATCCCTCCTGCGATAATCTGTGCTTGTGGCAAGTACAGTTTCTACTGTGACTATAACAGATACAGTTCGGCGTGTCAAGCTTTTTCGTCAATTTTTTCAGCGTAAGCCCTCCATAGCTGTTGACAACAGGTTGAATATGCGTATAATGGAAAACAAGAATAAGAATAGTTCTTATTTTGGAGGGGTGCGGTATACCGAAATACGCAGAGGAGATATTGGCCGCCGTCACGGAGCTGCAGCAGCATCCCACGGCGGAGCAGGTGTTCCTGGAGATGAAGAGGGAGCATCCCCGCATCGCTCTGGGTACGGTATATAAGCACCTGAACGGTTTGGCGGAGGAGGGGCTTTTGCTCCGCATCACTGAGCCGGGTTCGCCGGACCGGTACGACCGGACGGAACGACATGATCACCTGATTTGCAGCCGGTGCGGGAAAATCGCGGACGTTCACCTGCCGGATATGCAAGAGCGGATCCGGGAGGCACTGGGGCAGGAGATCCTCTCCTACGACCTCAGGATCCGGTATATCTGCCCTGCTTGCCGGGAGCAGAAAAAAGACAACATTATGGAGGAGAAGCACCATGAACGCTAACGTATCTAAGCTGCTCAACGAGCAGATCAACAAGGAGTTCTACTCCGCCTATCTGTATCTGGACTTTGCCAACTACTACGCCGCCGTCGGACTGGACGGCTTTGAGAACTGGTACCGGGTACAGGCGCAGGAGGAACGGGATCACGCCATGCTGTTTTATCAGTATTTGCAGAATAACGGCGAGGGCGTCACCTTTGAGGCTATCGCAAAGCCGGAGTGGGAACGAGGCGACCACATGACCCCGCTGAAAAAGGCACTGGCGCATGAGAAGCTGGTCACCGCCAGCATCGACGCCATCTACGCCGCCGCATACGAGGCCAGGGACTTCCGCGCCATGCAGATGCTGGACTGGTTCATTAAGGAGCAGGGCGAGGAGGAGAAGAACGCCGCCGACCTTATCACCAAGATGGAGCTGTTCGGCGGTGACAGCAAGGGGCTGTATATGCTCAACAGCGAGCTGAAGGCACGGGTCTACACCGCGCCCTCCCTGGTGCTGTAAGCCGAGCGCGGCTGCGGGCCTTCGCATCAGACAAAAGGCAGACTGCATACAGGCGGCCTGCCTTTTCTTCTGACAGGCAGTTAGATGAAACTAACCGTGTATAAAACAGAAAGGAATTCGGAGCTTGAACAAGGAAAAGGAGATCGAAACTGTTACCCTCGTGGTGCGCCGGTATTGCCGGGGCGTGCATGGGACAAGGAGCGGGGCGCTTTGCCCGGCGTGTGCCGCCCTGCTGGAATACGCCCGGCAGCGGCGGGACAGATGCCCGCACGGGGAGATAGATAGCCATGAGTGAACACAAGAACTTTTGGGACAGAAATGCCGGTCGGTACGACCGCTTTATGCGAAAGGATCGGGCGGCAAGGTGCTGGCTCTGCATCACGGCTCGGAAATAAGGGAGAAGCAGGCAGATGAAGGATAAGAAGCTCCTATTCGACCGCAAAAGCCACGTGCTGTATTCCAAGCCCTGCAAGAAAGAAATCCTGGCGAAAATCGCCCTGCACTATCCGGAAGCAGAGCGGGAGACAGTATGGGAAAAGGTGCAGCGGCAGTATGTGGACTTCCTCTCCGACTGGCGCACCGACTTGGGCGGCAAAAAGAACTTCCACAACGGCGCAGGCGGCACCTACGACTGCATCGCCATCATAGGCGTAGATGCTCTCCACAAACTTGCCCGCCTCGCTGCCGGAATCGAAGTACACGTTCTGATAGGTGGCACCGCTCTGGGTCAGCACATCCTTGGCGTCAGAGATAGCCGCCTCGTTGCCGTCCAGCGTAAAGGCATTGATGCCGATCAGCGCACCGCCCTTACCGGAAAGCTCCTTGTTCAGCGCGTCCAGATCGCCCAACTCGCCCACACAGGGACCGCAGGTGGTGAACCAGAAATTCACCACGGTGACGGCGTTGCCGGAGAACAGATCGCTGCTCTTTACCGTATTCCCGTCCAGATCCTTGCCCTCAAAGGCAGGGAACTTCGGCAGGCTGCTGTCATCCGTCGTCTTGCCCGTGCTGCCGCTATCAGTCTTGTTGCCCGTACTGCCATTGTCGGGGGTGTTGCCCGTGCTGCCGCTATCGGTTTTATTGCCAGTGTTGCCGCCGTCGGTTTTATTGTCCTTACTGCCGCTGTCGGGCATCGTGTCCATGTCCTTGTCCGTCGGCATATTCATATCGCTGTCCAGAGATTTTTGCACGATCTCGGGATACTTTTCCTCCAGTGCGGCCAGCTTGTTTCCGATGTCGCGGATCTTCTCCGCCTCGGTCTGAAGCAGTTTCAGCTCGTCTGCCGAAAACTGATCCTTGGCGGCGTTGATGGTTTCCAACAGGAAGTCGCCGTAGTTTTTGCCGTCCTCCATCATGATCTTACCCTTGTCCGCTGCCATAAAGACCTTTTCCCAAAGTGCTGTGTTCTCCGCCAGAATAGCAGCCTCCTGCGCTGTCAGCTCCTTGTGCATGGCAGCCGCCTCCTCGGCGTTCTTCGGCTCGTTGTCCATGTCGCCCATGTGATCGCCGCCCTTTGCGCCGCAGGCGGCCAGAGAGAGCACCAGCACGACTGCCAACAGCAATGTCATTAGTTTCTTCGTGTTCATGTTCGTTCCTCCTTGATCTTTGTCGTCGTTCTTCTGCGGCGTTTCTGCCGCAAGGACTGTTTATTTTTACTGTCTCCACAGCCGCAGCGGAAGAGGGCGGCGCTGGTGGGACAGACACGCTGCATTCCATTACCATAATAAAGTGAATGGGTTAAAATCCTTGTTAAGAACGGGGATTTAATGGAAATATATCTTATATTCTCTGAAAATAAAGCGATTGGAAAAAGGCAGGGGCAGCAAGAAGAAAGCCTCTGCGAAAAAGAACCAAGCCCAAAAGCCGCGCGGCTGCGAAGAGCGTTCTCCTCGCAGCCGC
>OLRY01001163.1_pt1 | contig 26721 bp, 20 predicted proteins | sample 1672541 | NCBI WGS metagenome assembly OLRY01 (sample SAMEA3136697, study PRJEB25190) | human gut metagenome | biome: human gut; feature: human-associated habitat; material: faeces | place: Austria | collected 2013 | reverse complement strand
TCTGACGACAAAATACGGCGTACCGCCGTGTCGGTTTACACCGACCTGATTTATGTTATACTATAATCATAAATCAAACATAACTCACCGAAAAAATTAATCTGACCTCTGCTTGAAAGGATAAATATGGGATTTCTTATTATTGACGGCAACAGCATATTAAACCGTGCATTCTACGGTATCCGTGTGCTGACAAATTCAAGAGGTGTTGCCACAAATGCCGTAACAGGCTTTATGAACACTCTGCTTATGCTTGAAAAGGATGTAAATCCGGATATGATAGCGGTAGCTTTCGACCTTAAAGCACCGACATTCCGCCATAAGATGTATGACGGCTATAAGGCAAACCGCAAGGGTATGCCCGAAGACCTTGCACAACAGCTCCCCTATATGAAAAAGATAATCACCGCAATGGGAATAACCATTATCGAAAAAGAGGGCTTTGAAGCCGATGATATAATCGGAACTGTTTCAGCCGCCTGTGCGGATAAGAAGATACCCTGTACAGTGTCAACGGGTGACCGTGACTCGTTCCAGCTTGTAAATGATTATGTTACCGTAAGACTTGCCAAGACAAAAGGCGACATTTACTACACGCCCGATGTTATTATGGAGGAGTACGGCGTGACTCCGAAACAGATGATAGAAGTAAAGGCGCTTATGGGCGATTCGAGCGACAATATTCCGGGTGTTCCCGGCATCGGTGAAAAGACCGCTCTTTCACTTATAAAGGAATTTGCAAGCGTGGACGGAGTTTATGAGAACATCGGCTCAACGCTTATCACAAAGGGCGTACGCACAAAGCTCGAAAACGGCAAGGAAAGCTGTTATATGAGCAGACAGCTTGCCGAAATATGCCTTACCGCACCTATTGATACCGAGCTTACGCATTATGTCCCGAAAGAACGTGACGATAACGAGCTTGCAAGATTGCTGTCGGAGCTTGAAATGTACAAGATGCTCCAGAAGCTGAAGCTGCACCCGACTTCCGCTCCCGCAGGCTCAAAAGAGGCTTTGGAAGAATCCGCCGCAAAGCAGATACCTGCAATGCCTGCAGGCGATATAGTTCTGACGCAGGAGGGGAGCGTATACGCAGGCGCAGTAGGCGCTCCGGTAAAATTGTCCGACGGGGAGCTTAAAGCCTATGCCGACAGCGACAGCACGAAGTACACCTTTGATATAAAGGAAACGCTGACCGTTACCGGATGTGAAAGGCTTAAGAACAACCGTTTTGATACAACGCTTGCGGCTTACCTTGTCGACCCCGATTCAAACGATTACAGCCTGTCAAGGCTCTGCGCTCAGTACGGAGTTCCGGAGGGAAACAGCATACAGGAAAAGTCGATAACCGTTGCCGCCCTCAACGATATACTTAATTGCAAAATCAGTGAAACAGGCTCTGCGGCGGTCCTTACCGATATAGAGATACCTCTTGCCACTGTGCTTGTAGCTATGGAGCGTGAGGGTGTAAGTATTGACGCAGACGGTATAAAGGCTTTCGGCAAAGAGGTTTGCGAAAAGGCTGAAAAGATCAGCCGTGAGATCTATGAATACGCAGGCTATGAATTCAATATAGGCTCGCCCAAACAGCTCGGAAGCGTGCTTTTTGAAAAACTTGCATTGCCCAGCGCCAAAAAGACAAAAACAGGCTATTCCACAAACGCCGATGTGCTTGAAAGCCTTATGGACAAGCACCCTATAGTTCCGCTGATAACCGAATACCGTGCGCTTACAAAGCTGCAGAACACATACGTTACAGGACTTCTGAAGGTAGTAGGCGAGGACGGCAGGATTCATTCGACCTTCAAGCAGACGGAAACAAGGACAGGAAGAATTTCAAGCGCCGAGCCGAATATTCAGAACATCCCCGTAAGAACTCCGCTCGGCAGGGAGATGAGAAGATTCTTCACCGCAAAGGACGGCTACCTGCTTGTCGATGCCGACTATTCACAGATCGAACTGCGTGTGCTGGCTCATATTTCGGGCGACGAGATAATGAAGAAAGCGTTCCTTGACGGTGTGGATATTCATACCGTTACCGCATCTCAGGTGTTCAATCAGCCGCTAGAGTGGGTAACGCCCGACCTCAGAAGCAAGGCGAAAGCGGTCAACTTCGGCATCGTCTACGGAATAGGCGCATTCTCGCTGTCAAAGGACATCGGTGTTTCAGTGCCGAAAGCAAGCGAATATATCCGCTCCTATCTTTCCAAATATTCCGGTATAGCTCACTATATGGAGCAGACCGTTGCGAAGGCTAAGCGTGACGGCTATGTTGAAACTATGTTCGGCAGAAGAAGATATATCAAAGAGCTTGCTGCAAAGAATAAGAATCTGCAGGCTTTCGGCGAGCGTGTCGCAAAGAACACCCCCATACAGGGTACAGCCGCCGATATAATTAAAATTGCGATGATAAAAGTTTACAACAGACTGAAAGAAAGCGGTCTGGATGCAAGGCTGATACTTCAGGTTCACGATGAACTTATTGTTGAGGCAAAAGAAGATTGCGCAGAAAAGGTTGCCTTACTTTTAAAGGAAGAAATGGAGAATGCCGTAAAGCTCACCGTTCCTATGACGGTAGATGTAAATATTGGCAAAACGTGGTATGATACTCATTGACAATGACTATTTGACAGATAAAGGAAAAATCACGGCTTTAAATCATCATAATTCATCAATCTGTAGCGACATTGCAGTGATTGAAAAAAAGTGTTTTTCGGTGCCGTGGACAGAGCGAAGTATTGAGTCGCAGGTGTTCACAGAAGGTTCGATCAATGCCGTTATTCGTGATGATAAAGCCGAAAATAAGCCGGTAGGCTTTATCTGCGGTCAGAGCGTATCCGATGAATGCGAGCTGTATCGCATTGCAGTGTTGCCGGAATACAGACATCAGTGCATCGCCACACAATTAATGGAATATTTCATAAATAAATGCAAAAATAACGGCATAAAAAGCATTTTCCTTGAAGTCCGCTGTGATAACGAGCCGGCAAAAAAGCTGTATGAAAAGCACGGCTTTTCTGAGGTCGGCAGACGCAGAAACTATTACACAGAGCCGGTTTGCGACGCTTTGATATATAAAGCGGAATTGTAAAACGTCATATTTACGGCAGGGCGGTATTTCTCCGCACCTGCCGTTTTTAAAGCCCTAATAAACCGCATAACAAAGCCATTTATTACACTTCGGCAACAGCAGGAATATCTCGTCCGAAACCGTACTTTCCCGTTCCTGCTGTGTTACTGCGTACATTCTCCGATTGTCACAAACCGCACAACAAAGCCATTTATGACACTTTGGCAACGGCAGGAAAATTTCGTTTGCAACCGCAGATTCCCGTTCCTGCCGTATTACTGCGTACATTCTCCGATTGCCACAAACCGCATTACTATGCGATTTGCAGTGCGTTCAGCCCCGCCGTTTCGCTATCGCACGAAACGCACCAACTATTCCAAAGGCGGAATTTGGAGCGGCACATTGCCGCAGGCGGAACTTGAAGCGGCTCACAGCCGCAAAAACGGCAGGCACATTTTATCTGTGCCTGCCGTCTTATTTTTATCAATATCACGCTGTCAAACCGCATTGTAATACCAAACAATCGCTATACACGGCAACCCGCTTCACACGATTTTCTGTTTTACTCTGCACCTGACAAAGTATATGTCTTAATCGCCACAAACCGCATTGCTATGCGATTCGCAGTGCGTTCAGCCCCGCCGTTTCATTATCCTGCGGATAGCTCCGACAATGTCAAAGGCGGAACTTGAAGCGGCACATTGCCGCCCCGCCGGTAACGCAAGTTGAGCCAAGCTCAATCTGTCAGAACGGCGGAATTTGGAGCGGCTCACAGCCGCTTAGATCATGCTTTCCTGCCAGCAGTCAGGCGCTGTAAGACCGAGCATCTTGACGATGGTAGGAGCAACGTTTGCCAGACCGTACTTGGTGGGAACGCCGGGAGCGTACTTTGTATCGTCCTTGATAGTGTACTTGACTTCCTTATCATAGATGATGAAAGGAACGGGGTTGAGCGAGTGGGCTGTTCTTACCTGAACCTCACCCTTCTTGTTCTTTTCGAGCATCTCGTCTGCGTTGCCGTGATCGGCTGTTACAACGAGTGTAACACCGTACTCATCGCAAACCTTGATAAGTCTTGAAAGGCCGAGGTCAACCGCTTCAACACCGATTATTGTTGAGTCGAGGCTGCCTGTGTGTCCGACCATATCGCCGTTGGGGTAGTTGCAACGGATAAAGTCATACTTCTTGCTCTTTATTACTTCGATAAGATCGTCTGTTATCTCAGCGGACTTCATCCACGGACGCTGATCGAATGAAACGTTGTCGGAAGGAATTTCCTTGTATGTTTCAAGCTCTTCGCTGAACTTATCGCTCTTATTGCCGTTCCAGAAGTAAGTTACATGGCCGTACTTCTGTGTTTCGGATACGGCATATTCGTTAAGACCTGCGGCAACGAGTACCTCTGTGAGAGTGTTTGTAATCTCGGGAGGATTTACAAGGAAGCGTGCGGGGAGCTTTAAGTCGCCGTCGTACCGCAGCATACCTGCGAAGCATACGTCGGGCTTTGCGCCTCTGTCAAATGCTGTGAAGTCGTCATCGTCGAATGCCATTGAAAGCTCGATAGCACGGTCGCCTCTGAAGTTAAAGAGGATAACGCTGTCCTTGTCAACTATCTTGCCTACAGATTCGCCGTTCTCAGCGATTACGAATGCAGGGAGATCCTGGTCGATGATGCCGTCGTTTTCCTTACGGTAGGTTTCAACAGCTTCCATAGCTGATGCAAACTGTCTGCCCTCGCCCTTGACGTGAGTCTTCCAGCCAAGCTCAACCATAGGCCAGTCAGCCTGGTAACGATCCATAGTAACCTTCATACGTCCGCCGCCGCTTGCTATCTTACCGTCAAAAGCGCCGTCCGCATTAAGCTCCTTGAGGAAGCTCTCAAGCTGTTCGATATATATCGGAGCAGAAGTAGCGGGTACATCTCTGCCGTCGAGCAGAATGTGTACTCTTGCCTTCTTGATGCCCTCGTTCTTGGCTTCTGTCAGCATCTTGAACAGGTGCTTGATATTTGAGTGAACGTTACCGTCCGATAAAAGACCGATGAAGTGAAGGGTGCTGTTGTTAGCCTTGCAGTTGTCAACGAGTTCCTTCCAAGCCTCAGACTGATACATCTTTCCGCTTTCGATAGATTCGTTAACAAGCTTTGCGCCCTGTGAGTAGATCTGACCGCAGCCGAGTGCGTTGTGACCTACCTCTGAGTTGCCCATATCATCATCTGTAGGCAGACCTACAGCGTCACCGTGAGCCTTTAAACGAGTGTTGGGGCATTCTCTTAAAAGTCTGTCAAGAGTAGGAGTGTTGGCGAGCGTAACTGCATCGCCAAGACCTGTCTTTGAAAAGCCTACGCCGTCCATAACAACGAGTAAAACGGGTTTTGCCATTTGTTTAGTCGTCCTTTCGTAAATTATCCGATTTTTTGATTAGCCGTTTACGGCAGCCTTGATGATAGTTGTGAAATCAGCAGCCTTGAGTGAAGCACCGCCGATAAGACCGCCGTCAACGTTTGTCTTTGAGAGCAGTTCTTCAGCGTTCTTTGCGTTCATAGAGCCACCGTACTGGATTGTGATTGTTTCTGCAACATCTGCGCCGTAGAGCTTAGCAAGTGTAGCACGGATGAAAGCGCAAACCTCTTCAGCCTGATCTGCTGTAGCTGTCTTGCCTGTACCGATAGCCCAAACGGGTTCGTAAGCGATTATGCACTTCTTGAGGTCGTCTGCGGAGATGCCGAAGAAATCGAGCTTAATCTGACGTGCGATAACTTCTTCTGTAATGTTGCATTCACGCTCCCAGAGAAGCTCGCCTACGCATACGATGGGCTTTAAGCCTGCTTCAAGAGCAGCCTTTGTTCTCTTATTTACTGTTTCGTCTGTTTCAGCAAAATACTGACGACGCTCGGAGTGACCGAGTACAACATATTCAACGCCCATTTCAGCGAGCATATCAGCTGAAATTTCGCCTGTGAAAGCGCCGCTCTTTTCAAAGTGGCAGTTCTCAGCGCCGATCTTTATGTTTGTGCCTGCTGTTACAGCGAGAGCTGTTTCAAGGTTTGTAAAGGGAACGCAGGCTACGACCTCAACGTCCTTTACATCGGCAACCATAGGCTTTAATTCTTCTAAAAGAGCCTTAGCCTCGGGTCTTGTCTTATTCATCTTCCAGTTACCTGCGATAACTGCTTTTCTTACTGTCTTTTTCATGATACAGTGTTCCTTTCGTTTTTTATTATAAATTGCTTATTACACAACAATAAGGGCGGAGAATATCCGCCCTCGTTATTTTTACTTGTCCTGAATGCAAGCGATACCGGGAAGTACCTTACCTTCGAGGTATTCAAGAGAAGCGCCGCCGCCTGTTGAGATGTGGCTCATCTTGTCTGCATAACCGAGGTTGATAGCAGCTGTAGCCGAGTCGCCGCCGCCGATGATTGTTGTAGCGTCTGCCTCTGCAAGAGCTTCGCAGACAGCAACTGTACCCTTCTTTAATACGGGGTTTTCAAATACGCCCATAGGACCGTTCCATACAACTGTCTTAGCTGACTTAGCGGCATCAGCGAACAGAGCCATTGTCTTAGGACCGATGTCAAGACCCATCATATCAGCGGGAATCTTGTCAGCGTCAACAACGCTTACTTCTATCTCAGCATCGATAGGATCGGGGAATTCCTTTGCAATTGTTGTATCAATGGGGAGAAGGAGCTTCTTGCCGAGCTTTTCAGCCTTTTCAATCATTTCCTTGCAGTAGTCGATCTTCTCGTTGTCAACGAGTGATGTACCAACTTCATAGCCCTTAGCCTTTAAGAATGTGTAAGCCATACCGCCGCCGATGATAAGTGTGTCGCACTTTTCGAGGAGGTTTGATATAACGTTCAGCTTGTCTGCAACCTTAGCACCGCCGAGGATAGCAACGAAAGGTCTTACGGGGTTTTCAACAGCGTTGCCTAAGAACTCGATTTCCTTGTTCATAAGGTAGCCTACTGCTGTTTCCTTAACAAACTTTGTAACGCCTACTGTAGAAGCGTGTGCTCTGTGTGCAGAACCGAAAGCGTCCATTACGAATACATCGTCGTCAACGAGATCTGCAAGCTCCTTAGCGAATGCTTCACCGTTCTTTGTTTCTTCAGCGCCACGGAAACGTGTGTTTTCAAGAACAACTATCTCGCCGTCCTTCATTTCTGCAACTGCCTTCTTTGCGTTCTCGCCTACTACTGTATCGTCCTTAGCGAAAACTACCTTTGTATTAACAAGCTCTGCAAGTCTTTCTGCAGCAGCCTTAAGAGAGAACTTGTCCTCGGGACCGTTCTTCGGCTTGCCGAGATGTGAACAAAGAACTATCTTTGCGCCGTTCTCAACTAACTTATTGATTGTGGGAAGTGCGGCCTGGATTCTGTTGTCGTTTGTGATCTTGCCGTCCTTCATAGGTACGTTGAAGTCTACACGAACAAGGACTTTTCTGCCCTTTACCTGTAAATCTTCTACATTCTTCTTGTTTAATTTGCTCATGGTAATGATCCTTTCGCTTTTACTTTATTTGTATGAGGCTGTCCTCAAGAAATACAAATTTCACGCATATTTTTATACTTCTGCGCTCATATTTATTTTACCAAAAAAGCGGATAAAATGCAAGTACTTTTTATAAAGAAATCGAATAAAACAACACAGCGGGAAAGTCTTCCCGCCGTGTGTTTATTTATGATCGTTAGTTGTACACATTACCGTCTGTATGACAGTTAATATCCTTTGTTGTTATGATAGCTGTTATCTGCCCATATTCTGTCCCTGAACATACTGTACGGATAAGAGGCTTCAAAGGTTATGCCGTCATCGGAAATGTTGTAAACGCAAACGGCGTAATTATCACCGATACGGTTATCGCTGATGTCGCTTTCTTTAATTATGACGGCAGAGCCGGAATAGAGCAGGAATCCGTGCTGTACCAACACACCGTCACCGCTTGGATCTTCTGTCCATGTGGGTATCATACCGTTTTTATCCGTATTGAAGCAGTCGTCTCCGTATGCCGGATCATAGGCGGCAAATCTGCTCGTCAGAGGAGTATTGTTTTTGAGAAAATATCTGTCGACAGAATCAAGGTAATAAACGGCGAAACTCTCATTCGCTATCGGCTTGCCGTTCTTGTCCTTGACGCCGAATTTGGTATTTTCTCCGAGTATGCGTACCTCCGCTAAATCATTATAATTCGTGTTTGCCGCAAGTGCGGTAACAGACTTTGCACCGGTCGCCTTTTTGATATATCGGCAGAAGCTTTCCTTGACGTATATCCTGTAATAATCGGACTTTCCGCCGAGCGGGTGGTGCTTGCAGAGAAGAACGTTCTGCTTTATTTCTTCCAGTGTAAGTTCTTTACCGCATATATTTACTCTTGTGCCTGAATCCGGCAGGTAATAAATCTTCCTGAATTTGCGGTCATCGGACGCTATATCTTTCAGATAGTTTCCGTCAGCCTTGAAATAAGTATCTTCACTGCCGCATATACGGTATTTTTCATTTTCAAATGTAATGCTGTCGTCAAAAACCATAGCAAGCTTATCGGATTCCGGCAGAGGTTCTTCTTCTCTTACCGGCTCAACAACCTTTATTTTGTCCTTTGCAACCGTTCCGTTGTTAAGATCTATATTTATTATGCCGTTGCTGTTGCTTTCCGTTACACGGAATGTGGCATATCCGCTGTCGCTTGTCGCACAGATCCACGGACCGGCAATAATATATGTGCCGCATTCTATACTGTCAAATGTGTGATCGCTGCCGTCAGTGTTGAACATAGGATATTCGCTCATCTTGTCCGAGGCGTATTCCAGAACGTCGGAGTTGTTTATAAATTCATTGCTGACCTTGAGATAATACAGATACCCTCTCTGAAGATACGATTCATCGCCTGTCATTCTGAGCGTCACATTAGTCGCTGTGCCTGTCGGCTCTGGAGCGGGCTTGGCTGTTGTTGCGGCTGTTGTCTTAGTGGTCACAGTCGTTGTTGCGGTCGTCTGCGGTGTGGTTGAAGTTGCGGGAGCTGTGGTTGAAGTAGTTGCTTTGACTGTTGTCACAGCCTTGGTTTCTTCAGGTCGTGATGAATTGTCATTGTCACACACCACAGAGGTTATATCAATGGTTTTCACATCTGATTCTATTTCGCTTGCCATTCCGCAATTATACATAAAATTATCGGAGAATGCGTTTATGTCCATAAAAATCGTGTTATATATCTCAACAACTATACGAAGTTTTCCGTCAACATATTTCATAGGTATATATTTAAGCTCAAATGTTTTGCTGTCGTTATTGCCCTCTTTTGCGGTAAGCGATAACAGTATCAAAGAATTATGGCTTTCATCGGTATAAACAGCCGCACAATACTGTGTATGCGCTGAGTAGGGTTCTGTTATCGGAAGTTCTTTGCCGATATTTATACCGAAATTCGATTTTATGTTATTTTTATCCGCCGGCTGAATGTAATCGGGGCAGTAATCATAAAAATCTTTCGTGAAATTATCTGAGTAATTTCCCGTATATACCTGTGATACGGTGTTTATAAATTCCTCTGAGGTGTTAAAACCGAAATACGCTTTGTCGGCATAATAAAAACGTTCATTTTCATAATAGCCCGTGCCGACAAAGCAGTTGGCACTGTTGTTTTTGAAGCTTTCAATTTCCTGTGCACTCATATCCGATGATATGCCGACTGCCTCGTTAATATTGGGAAGAATAATATATTTATTCGTAATGTCAATTGCATTATCAAACAGGTCAAGCATTTCACTCTGAACCTGCTTATCCGTGCAGAAAAGACTGTCAAAATCATCAGCCGCATTGATTTCTGTAGTATCTATGGTCGGTGTATTATCTATCCTGCGATAAGTTATTTTTCCGAGCTGTGCCCAGAATGCCTTATCATCAACAAAAGTCATTCCGCTCTTTTCGGAATGTACCTTCGTGTTTTCCGAGGGTGTAACTATGCTGTCGGTATTGCTGTTGCCGCCGATTGATACGTTTATAGGTCCGCCCTGATTATTTATTACCGCAAAATGTATACCGACACCTGCCGTGCCTGCGGCGACAACTACTGCGGCGGCGGCCGCAACATAGCGTTTTATCTGCGGTATGAAGCTGCGTTTCTTGTCGCTTTGCAACAGCCTGTCAAGGCCGTTTTTCTTCTGCTCGTCTGTAGCGTTTACTTCATCGAATGCCTGTTTAATTGTCATTTTATTCAACGCTCCTTTCGTCACTGAGGACATTTCTCAGCCGCTCCCTCGCTTTCTGCAATCTTGTGCGGACCGCAGAAGAGCTTATATGCAGCATCTGTCCTATTTCTTCGCTCGAGTATCCGTCATAATAAAACAGATACACGGGTATTTTCAGCTTGTCGGGCAGTTTTGAAAGCTCGCTGAGAAGCTCTTTTGCTTCATTGCTTATATTGCTGTCTGGAATATTGTCGTTGAGCGGCTCGTTTTTTCTGCACGCCGCCTTGAGCATATTCTTGCAGATATTTGAAGCAACACGGATAAGCCATGCTTTTTCGTGGTTTTCGCTTTCAAACTGTTTTCTTGTTTCGATTGCTTTCAGAAAAGCGTTATGTACAGCGTCTTCTGTATCCTGTATATTTTTCATATACATATAGCACACCCTGTAGAGAGTGTCGAAATTGCGTTCATAAAGCTCTCTTATGCTCTCGGAAGAATAATCTGACGTCATAAATCGTTCCCCCTGAGTTTTTCTCTTTGAATGTAATACAACTGACAGATGTGTTTTGTCTGTCGGAGAATAAAAAAATGCGGTTGAAAGTTCAACCGCAAAACAAGGACGGGAAAACCCGTCCTTTATATCATCTTTCTTCTCTGAAGTACGCTTCGCCGAGTGCCTTAGGCGGCTGATTCTCTTTCTTCTTTCTCATTGCTATGAAAATCAGCACTATAATGGTGGCGATGTAGGGGAGCATTGTTAAAAACTGCGAGGGTATCTGTATCTCCCAGCCCTGCATCTTGTAGTTTAAACCTCTCAGCATACCGAAAAGGTAGGCGGCGAATATCGCCTTGAGCGGATTCCATGTGCTGAATATGATGAGAGCAACGGCTATCCAGCCTGCGCCTGCCGTAACGTTATCCTGCCAGGTTGTCAGGAATGCGGTTGACAGATAAGCGCCGCCGAGTCCGCAAAGGAAACCGCCGAGCAGAATATTTATATACTTATGGAGCGTAACATTTATGCCCGAAGCATCAGCCGCACCGGGATTTTCGCCAATCGCCCTTACATAAAGTCCGAGCTTTGTCTTGTTGAGGTAGAAATACGCAAGCACGGCTATGACAAGTCCGAGCCATACATATATATCCTGCGAGAAAACAGCCTCGCCGAGTATCGGGATATTGCTGAGAACAGGTATTTCTACAGGGCGGAATGCCGAGCTTACCGACTGGGGTATCTGTTCGCTTGATACCCAGCCGCCTATAAGACCGGAAACGCCCGTGCCGAATATGGTCAGCACAAGACCGGTAACGACCTGGTTTCCTCTGAGCGTGACGGTTATAAAGGCATATATAAGCGCACCTGCCGCACCAGCAGCACCTGCCGCCAGCATAGCGAGCAGAGGATTTCCCGTAGTGCACGCAACTGTGAAGCCGAGCGACGCACCCATAAGCATCATACCCTCGACACCGAGGTTCATATGACCTACCTTCTCACAAAGTATACCGCCGACAATGGCAAACAGTATCGGAGTACCTGTCTGAATGGCGGTCTGTAAAAACAGACCTATCTGATGAAGAATATCCATTATTCAGCCTCCTTTACTGCGGTATGCTTGCGGAGCGATATTTTATAGTTTATAAAGAACTCACACGCAAGAACGAAGAATATTATGACACCCTGCATTATTTCCGTAATGGACGAGGGTATTTTCATTACCTGAAGCGAGCTTCCGCTCTGGAGAAGTATCGAGAACATAAACGACGCAACCACGATAACGGGCGGCTTCAGCTTTGCAAGCCAGGCGGTGATTACCGCCGTAAAGCCAAGACCTGCCGACATTGAATCGGTTATCGACTTCTCAACGGCGCTCGACTGCATAAAGCCTGCCATTCCGCAAAGACCGCCGGAGATAAGAACTGCAATCACCAGTATTTTAACCGTATTCATACCGGCATATTTTGCGGTGGTTTCGCTTTCGCCGATAACGTCAATCTGATAGCCGAGCTTTGTGTAGCGGAGCAGTATCGTCATAATAATTACGAGTACCAGCATTATTATCCAACCTGCGTGAATGCCGAATACATCGGGCAGTACCGCATTTTCCGAGAAGTTAGGCACCTTTGCCGCACCGAGTGCCGCAGGGTCTTTCCACGGACCGTATTGAAGGTAGCTTATAAAGGCTATCGCAATATAGTTCATCATCAGCGTTACAAGCGTTTCGCTCGCACCGAACTTAGCTTTGATAACCGCAGGGATAAGCGCCCATAAGCCGCCGCAGATAAAGCCTGCAACGCACATAAGCGGTAAAAGGAGTATCGGCGTCAGATCTGGACACATAAAAGCCATTGATGCCGCACCGAATGCGCCCATATAGAACTGACCCTCAGCGCCGATATTCCAGAACTTCATTCTGAACGCTATCGCTATACCGAGCGAAAGAGTGGTAAGCATTATCGTTTTGTTCATAACGTCCTTGAAACGCTTGAACGGGGTCTGTATTATTTTGCCGAAAACCTTGAAAGGATCATAGCCCATTATGGCAAGAACAATGCCGATAAATATCAGCGACAGCACGATGGCGCCTATTCTTATAAGAACGTCAACGAGCTTTGATGTGCCTTTCTGCCGCTTTGAAATCTGTATCATGCTCATACGGCTTTCTCCTCTCCCTTGTTGATATGGTCGCCCACCATCATAAGACCTATGTCTTCCTTAGTGACGGTAGTGGGGTCTACTATGTCGATTATCTCACCGTCGTGTATTACCATAAGTCTGTCGGAAATGCTTTTCAGCACGTCAAGATCCTCGCCTATGAACAGCACGGCAACGCCTTTTTTCTTCTGCTCGTTTAACATATGATATATATTGTATGACGCACCTATATCAAGACCTCTTACGGGATAAGCGGTTATAAGCACCTTGGGCGAGAGCCATATTTCTCTGCCGAGAAGCACCTTCTGTATATTACCGCCGGACAGCTTCTTTACAGTGTAGTTTACAGACGGGGTGTAAATATCAAAATCGTGTACGATCTGCTCTGCAAGCTTCTTTGCAAACTTGCTGTCTATGAACGGGCCGGGATTATGGTTATAGGACTTTAAGATAACGTTGTTTGTTATGCTCATTCCTGCCACAAGACCCATACCGAGTCTGTCCTCGGGAACAAAGCTCATACTGATGCCCTTGCGTATTATCGCTCTGGGATCAAGTCCCTTTATGCTGTCGCCGTCAAACTCAATATCGCCGTCGGTCATTTTGTCAAGGCCTGCGATTATCTCGCAAAGCTCCTTCTGACCGCTTCCTGCTATGCCTGCAACACCGAGTATCTCACCGCCGTATACGTCAAAGTTCACGTTATCAAGAACGTTTACGCCGTCTGTGTTTTTCTTCGTGAGATTTTTTACGGAAAGCATCGGCCTTGCATTATAGTCGCAACACTGCGGACGCTCTATTTCAAGCGTTACAGCCTTGCCGACCATCATCTCGGTAAGCTGTTGGGGGGTGGTTTCGCTTGTCTTTACCGTACCGATACATTCGCCCTTACGCAAAACGGTAACACGGTCGGAAATATCCATAACCTCCGCCATCTTATGAGTGATAATGATTATCGTACAGCCCTGCTCCTTCATCTTTGTGAGAATAGCAAACAGTGCGGTTATCTCCTGCGGGGTAAGCACCGCTGTAGGCTCGTCAAGGATAAGAACGTTTGCACCTCGGTAGAACACCTTCATTATCTCTACAGCCTGCTTTTCGCTGACAGACATATTGTATATCTTCTTGTCGGGGGTAACGTTAAGGCCGTATTTCTCGTTCAGCTTGTTCACATGGTGAGCCATACGCTTTTTCGATGTGACAAAATGCTTTATATGACCCATTACCACGTTTTCTGCGGCGGTCATTACATCGACCAGCTTGAAGTGCTGATGTACCATACCGATGCCCGCCTTTATAGCGTCACCGGGTGAGCCGAAGTGCATCTTTTTACCGTCAATCGAGATAGTACCGCTGTCGGGCGTATATATGCCGCTGAGCATATTTACAAGGGTACTCTTGCCCGAACCGTTTTCGCCGAGCAGGGCAAGTATCTCGCCCTTATATACGTCAACGGAAATATCCTTGTTTGCGTATACCGAGTCAAACGATTTGGTTATGTGTTCAAGTTTTATATAAGGGTCTGCCATATAACCTCCTTGAAAATAGCGATTTGTCTTTTTAAAACATCGCAGATATTCCGGTGCTTTAAAAAGACAAATCGGGCAGCCGCAATGGACTGCTCGTATTGTCTTTAATAGTCTTAAGATTCTGTGACCTGTCGATTATGCGGGGATAGTACCTGTTACGCCCTTAACAAACCAGTTCATGTTCCAGATTTCTTCATCTGTCATCTTAACGCCGTCGTCAACCTTCTTGTTGCCTTCCTGATCGTAAAGAGGACCTGTGAAGGGTTCGAGTGTGCCGTCAATGATAGCCTTCTTAGCTGCATCGACCTTTTCCTGTGTGCCTTCTGCGCAGAGGTCTGTCAGCTTGTCAAGGTATGTCATGTTAGCGGCAAGACCTTCCCAGTATTTACGGCTTGTCCATGTACCGTCCATAGCCTTCTTTACATCGTCTGTGTAGAATGTCTTCCAGTCGAAGCAAGCGGCTGTGAGGTAAGCCTTGGGAGCAGCGTCTGATGTGGGGAAGTTGTAGCCGATGCAGTATGCACCCTTTTCTTCAGCGGCAACCTGAGGAGCTGTTGTATCCTGGTGCTGAGCGATTATATCAACACCCTTGTTGAGAAGCTCAAGTGCTGCCTGCTTTTCAACTGTGGGGTCATACCATGTATCTGTGAATACTACTTCTACCTTAGCATCGGGGTTTACAGACTGTACACCGAGTGTGAATGCGTTGATACCACGGATAACCTCGGGGATACCCTTAGCGGCAACATAACCGATGTAGTTCTTCTGTGTCTTCATACCTGCAACGATACCTGCAAGGTAACGAGCCTGGTATACCTTACCGAAGTAGGTTGACATATTTTTTTCTGTCATATAACCTGAGCAGTGAGCAAACTTTACATTGGGATGCTCCTTTGCCATCTGGTCTGTACCTTCCATAAAGCCGAATGAGTTTGTGTAGATAAGGTTGCAGCCTTCATCGATAAGTGTCTGGATAGCTTCCTTAGTGTCGGCAACGGTTTCGGGTACGTCTTCAACGTAGAAGGTCTTTACGCCCATAGCCTCAACTGCAAGTCTGCCTGCATCGTGAGCCTGTGTGTAACCGCCGTCGTTGATTTTGCCGATGTAAACAAAGCCTGCTACAACATCGCTCTTGGCTGTGCTGTCGCCTGTGCTCTGTGCGTCGGAAGTCTTGCTTTCATCCGTACCGCTTGTTGCGGCATTGCCAGAGCAGCCTGTGAGTCCTGCTGTAAGTGCGCAGGTTGCCGCCAGTAAAATGGCGATAAGTTTCTTTTTCATGTTTTTCCTCCCTATTAAAACAGTAAAAGATATATTAACGGCACTTTGCCGCTAAATACGGTTATTTACGGCTCAGTGCCTGAAAATACAGCCGCCGTCAACGCTCATCGAGTCAACTATTGCGAGCGATTCTACTCTGATGCCTTTTGAGCGGACAAGGTCTCCGCCCTTCTGGAAGCCCTTTTCTATAACGATACCTGCGCCTGCTATACTTGCGCCTGCGCCCTTTACTATGTCGATAAGGCCGAGTAAAGCACAGCCGTTTGCAAGGAAGTCGTCGATTATAAGCACGTTGTCATCGGGCGACAGGAACTTCTTGCTGACTATTACGTTATATGTACGCTTGTGCGTAAAGCTCTCGATAGAGGTCGAATAAACCTCGCCGTCTATGTTTACGCTCTGCGCCTTCTTCGCAAATACGACAGGACATCCGAAATACTGCGCCGTAACGCACGCAATGCCGATGCCCGACGCTTCTATAGTCAGTATCTTGTTTATGCTCTTGTCGGGGAACAGTCTGCGGAACTCCTTGCCGATCTCGTTGTAAAGCTCAATATCCATCTGATGATTGAGAAAGCTGTCAACCTTGAGTACGTTTCCCTCTTTTACTATACCGTCCTTGTTTATGCGTTCTTCCAGTAACTGCATTTTACATTTCCTCCGTTTATTTCAGTAATTCACGTCCCATAAGCACGCCCATTACAGACGCCATCATAAGTCCTCTTGTCCAGCCGCTTGAGTCGCCTAAGCAATGCAGTCCCTTTACGTTCGTGTTGAAATGCTCGTCCATCTTTATACGGTTGCTGTAGAATTTAAGCTCGGGTGAATATAAAAGCGTTTCACGGCTTGCAAAACCGGGAACGACCATATCCACAGCCTTTATGAAATTGATAATGTTAGTCATTGTACGGTAAGGCATAGCCGCCGTGATGTCGCCTGCAACCGCATCGGGCAGGGTGGGTCTTACGTTGGAGAAATTAAGTTCCTTAGGCCATGTACGCTTACCGTCGAGGATATCTCCGTAACGCTGTACAAGAATGTGACCGTTACCGAGCATATTGGTAAGCTCGCCGACCTTCTTCGCATATTCGATAGGCTGGTTGAACGGTACGCTGAAATTGTGCGAGCAAAGTATAGCAAGGTTTGTGTTGTTGCTCTTAAGCTCTTTATATGAGTGACCGTTTACAACTGCTAAATCGTTGTCGTAGTTCTCCTGGCTTACAAATCCGCCGGGGTTCTGGCAGAATGTACGCACCTTGTTCTTAAACGGCAGAGGATAGCCGATGAGTTTTGACTCGTAAAGGACGGCGTTTATCTCCTCCATTACCTCGTTTCTGACTTCCACTCTTACACCGATGTCAACAGTACCCGGTGTATGCTCAACGTTGTGAGCCTCGCAGGTCTTTTCGAGCCAGTCTGCACCCTTACGGCCTGTTGCGACTACTATCTCGTCACCGTATACGGTTTCCTGTTCGCTGCCGTCACGGGCATTTGAAATGATAACGCCCTTACATACGCCGTCTTCTATTATAATATCCTCGCAGTTCTTGCCGAACAGCACCTCAACGCCGCTTTCGATAAGATACTTTTCTATCTTGAAATAAAGCTCGTGCGCCATTTCCGTTCCTAAGTGGCGGATAGGACAGTCAACCAGCTTCAGGTTTGCGTTTATGGCTTTCTTTCTTATATCTCTTATCTTGTCGGGGTCGCTTACACCCTCAACGTGCTTATCTGCACCGAATTCAAGATATATCTTGTCTGTGTAGTCGATGGTTTCCTGTGCAAGCTCCTCACCGATAAGCTCGGGGAGCGTTCCGCCGACCTCGCACGACAGCGACAGCTTGCCGTCCGAGAATGCGCCTGCGCCCGAAAAGCCCGTTGTGATATGGCAGTAGGGCTTACAGTTCATACAGTGCTTTGTTTTTGCCTTAGGACAGCTCCTTTTCTCTACCGAAGCGCCTTTTTCGATTATCAGAATTTTTTTGTCTGAGCCGTTTCTGACCATTTCAATTGCGGTGAAGATGCCCGCAGGTCCTGCTCCTACAATTACTACATCGTATTTCAATTACTTTTCTCGCCTTTCCGCTTTGCAACAATAAGGCGTTTTACCGCTCCTTTGCAGAAAAACGCCGAATTTACATTAATATAATTATTTTGACACAATTCGAGCCTAAAGTCAATATCAAACCGACACAAAAATGAACTTTTGTGAATAATTTTTGTATCGCTTCCGGTAAAGCGGAGAATATAGCACAATTTACAGCTAATTTAGCACAATACAGTAAAATAATACAAGATGGGCTTGACAAAAAAACATAATATGCTATTATAAAGGTAATAGCAAATGCAATGCTTTAGCAATGCCTGCAAATTGAAAGGAGTCCACTTTATGACCAAGATCGGAAAACGTATCATTATCATCGCAATACCTGTGGCAGTATCAGCCGTTTTGCTGTTATCATCTGTTTTTTCTGCGGCAAAATTCAACACCTTCAACTGTTTTTCTTCGTTCCCCGCATTTTTCGGGATTATAAGCGGCTCGGAGAATGTGACAGAGATAGATGGCGGAAAAATTATAATGTGTCCGCCTGCGGATTCTGTTGAAAAGCTGGCAGATTATCTGAAAGATAAAGGCATTGAGCGTGACCCTGAAAATGATATGGGCGGCAGGATCGGCTTTATCGAAAACGGTGAAAAAATTCAGTTTGCATCCCGTATAAACGGTTATTACGGGTTGTTCACAAGGGTGTAAGGCGATAATAAAATTTGACAGCTAAACTGTGTCTGTTTCAGGCACAGTCAGGCTGTCGAAAACTTCCCGCTTATTTAAAAATGGGGTCGCAGGGGCGGAGCCCCCGACAGGGACTAGGGGCGGTAGCCCCAGTAAAATCCCCCTTTCCCGGGGAAAGGGGTTTTCGGCAAGGATGCCGAAATAAGGACACGCCGAGCTTTGCACGAGGCAAAGCCATCAGAGTGTCCTAAAGGGGATAGGGATAGTGAGTTAGAAGTTTGTTTCAAAAACAGACTTTTTCTACAAACTAAACTGTGTCTGTTTCAGGCACAGTCAGTCTGTCGAAAAACCTCCTGCTTATTTAAAAATGGGGTCGCAGGGGCGGAGCCCCCGACAGGGACTAGGGGCGGTAGCCCCAGTAAAATCCCCCTTTCCCGGGGAAAGGGGGCAGGGGGATAGGGATAGTGAGTTAGAAGTTTGTTTCAAAAACAGACTTTTTCTACAAGCTAAACTGTGTCTGTTTCAGGCACAGTTTTTATTTTTTGCAAAAAAGCTCTTGACAATAGTCCGAAATCGGATTATAATATCTCTCAGTCCGATTTCGGACTTAACCATTTGCCGACAAGGAGAATCAGCTTGGATAATAAAAACAACAGGAAAAAACTGTATGAATATAATAATGTACTGAAATCAATAGATGATTGCTACAGGAATATAGCAAAGCGCTACGGTTTTTCGGAAGCGGCTTTCTGGACACTGTACACACTGCGTATGGAGCCGGGCAACATAACGCAGAGCGATGTCTGCACCGTGCTGTATCAGCCTAAGCAGACGGTAAACTCCGCACTGAAAAAGCTCGAAAGCGAGGGCTATATAACGCTTACTCCGGCAGGTGCTCACACAAAGAATATCAGCCTTACAAAAAGCGGAACAAAGCTGTGCGAACAGACGGTAGATAAGGTGATAGAGGCGGAATGCGCCGCACTCGGCAATATGACAGATGATGAAAGCGAGAATATGACTGCTCTTATGAAGCTGTACAGCGTACTTCTTAAAAATCAGACGGCAAAAATATAAAGATACAAAAGGAGAACAAAGGGAAAATGAGCAAGATAAAACTTTCGGATCACTTTACTGCGGGACGGCTTTTCAGGTTTGTACTGCCGTCGGTGGCTATGATGGTGTTTATATCCATATACGGTGTTGTTGACGGCTTTTTCGTATCGAATTTTGCCGGCAAGACCTCTTTCGCATCTATCAATCTTATAATGCCGTTTGTAATGATACTCGGCGGTGTGGGTTTTATGGTCGGCACGGGCGGAACGGCGCTTGTTTCGCAGAAGCTCGGCGAGGGTGACGAAAAGACGGCAAAACGCTATTTCACAATGATGATAATGCTGACGGTGATACTCGGTGCGGTACTCACAACATTCGGCCTTATCTTTACCGAAAAAGTTGCGGTGTTCTTCGGCGCAACTCCCGAAATGCTGGGCGACTGTGTGCTTTACGGCAGAATAGTAATCTCCTTTACAACGGCTTTTATGCTCCAGAACGTATTCCAGAGCTTTTTTATTGCCGCCGAGAAGCCTAAACTCGGACTTATTTCAACTATTATGGCAGGCTGTACGAATATCATACTTGATGCTGTATTTGTAGGTCTTATGGACTTTGGCGTTGCAGGTGCGGCATTTGCTACGGGCATCAGCGAATGTGTCGGCGGAATATTCCCTCTTATCTACTTCCTCCGTCCGAACTCAAGCATACTGCGTCTTACTAAGACAAGGCTTGAGATAAGACCGCTCCTGCGTGCCTGTGCGAACGGTTCATCGGAACTTATGTCGAGCATTTCCTCATCGGTCGTAAGTATAATCTACAACTTCCAGCTTATGAAATATATAGGCGAAAACGGCGTTTCGACCTTTGGCGTAATGATGTATGTGCAGTTTATTTTCATAGCGATATTTGTCGGATATGCTATCGGATGCGCACCCGTGATAGGCTTCAACTACGGAGCGCAGAACCGTTATGAACTGAACAATATGCTCAAAAAGAGCCTTTGCTTTGCGGCGATAGCGGGAGTAACCCTTGTCGCATTGTCGGCGGTGCTTGCAAGCCCTCTCGCAAAGATATTTGTCGGCTATGACGCAGAGCTTTACGAGCAGACACGTCACGCTTTCAGGATATTCTCGCTGTGCTTTTTACTTGCAGGCTTCAATATATTCACCTCATCGTTCTTCACCGCACTCGGAAACGGCGCTATCTCTGCGGCTGTGTCGTTTATGAGAACGCTTATATTCCAGGTTTCAAGCATCCTTATACTGCCCATTATTTTCGGTGTTGACGGTATATGGATGGCAAATGTTGTGGCGGAATTTTTCGCTTTCCTGCTGTCGCTGATGTTCCTTATCGTAAAGAGGAAGAAGTACGGATACTGGCAGAAGAATGTTGCTTTGCCGGTTGAACCTGAATCGGCAATGACAAACAAAAACGCAGATTAAGCGGTTATATAAAGCAATATAGAGCGGCGGCTCGGTAGTGTTACCGAGCCGCCGATACTTTTATATCCGTTATCCGAACTTACTTCCTCCCATTCAGCCCGAACTTCCTTGTATACGCATCAAAGTCAACATAGCAGTGATCCATATCAACATCGCCGTCGATTCCGCTGATACTGCCCTCCCACGAATACTGCCACATAAAATATGTTCCGCTGTATGCAGGCTTGTCGGTGTCAACGTGAGCCACCCACACGGGATACTTTGAAAGCGCCGTCATATCAAGGTAGCTGTTGAAAAACGAAGCGTAGGAATATACGACAGGCAGATAGCCTGCGTTAGCTATCTCCTCGCAGAACGCTTCTGCCATTGCGGTGAGGGTCTGCTTTGAATAGCCGTTCTTTACATACCACTGATCCTCTATGTCAAATACTACGGGGTAGCTTATCTCATAGCCGGAAATAAGGCTGAGTACAAATTTAGCCTCATCTCTCGCTTCTTCGACCGTTTCGGCATAGCAGTAGTGATACACTCCGGCAGGAATGCCGTTTTGCATAGCGCCTTTCATATTCTCGTGAAAATATGTATCGCTCGTCATAGGGTAATCGTCGCTTATTCTGCCACGGCTTGAACGTATCATAGCAAAGTCGATGCCCGAACTTTTAACCTTTGCCCAGTCTATCGTGTCGCCCTGCGCCCACGAAACGTCAATTCCCGTCAGTGCGTCTGTTGTATACAGCGATATAGTTTCGACAGACATTGCCGAGTTGTCATAAGCTCTGCGGTTGTCGGTGACGCTGCCGTTTTTGCTGTTCGTGAACATACCCTTCAGCGTATATGAACAATCGTTTCCGAGCGTCACAGTGCCTGTGTTTATGACCTGCGCATTGTTTCTTATCTCCAGCTTTCCGCCGATATAGCTTTTTGCATTAAAGCGTGCAGTGCCTGTCACACCTATCTCGCCGTAAGAGGTAAATTCCGAATTCACATCAAGAGTGCCTGCGAATGCCGTCTGTGCCGTATCGGAAAGCAGTGTAACGCCCGACAGCGAAACCGCAGATCTTCCGCTCGCAGACATCGTACCGTCAATATCCAGAGCAGAACCGCCGTAGGTATTGAGCGTGCCGTTTATTATAAGCGATGAGCCGTTATCCGCAACAAGTCTGCCCTTTATATCAAGGGTAATACCGTATGGTACTGTAACGGATGTTCCGCTGAGCAGTACCATCACAGTACCTGCCGGTACAGTAAGGCTTTTGCCGAGTGTTATATTGCTTTTTATGTAATAGGTTCTGTCCGCCGCAAGCACGGAGGTGCCGTCCCAGGTGTAAGGGTCAGCCGCCGCCGCAACCGGAAGCGACACGGAACATAATATGAACAGTGCCGACAGAAAACCGGCGATTATCCGTTTTCTTAATTTCATTTGCTTTTCCTTTCGGATTATCTCAGCTGTTTTGTTTACCGGATACTTATCCAAGATAATTATGTCATATTCCGCACCGTTTGTCAATATTCACGGCGGTGCGACAATTCCCGACGTTACATTTTCGTCATTCCGACAGTATTCCCCGTCCTTATTTGTACACAGTTACAATATATTAAGCACGATGCATTATTGACAGTACCGTAAAAAAGGGTTATAATCTCTATATCTATTGGCTTTGCCCGAACAAAATAAAACAATGTTGTACGGTAGAATATATGAACAAATATGTAAGAAATATGACGCAGGGAAGTGAGCTTAAGCACATACTTATGTTCACTCTGCCCTTGCTTGCGGGAAATCTGTTCCAGCAGTTTTATAATATAGTCGATTCGGTAATAGTCGGACGTTATCTCGGTCACGAGGCACTGGCGGCGGTCGGTGCGACAGGCTCGATAACGTTCCTGTTTTACACGCTGTGCAACGGCCTTTCGGCAGGTGCGGGAATACTGATAGCACAGAGCTTCGGCGCGGGGCGGCACGACGATGTAAAGCGTTTTATCGCAAACTCGGCTTATGCGCTCGGCTTTGTAGGGCTGGGGCTGACGATTATTTCGGTAGCCTTTGCGCATCTTCTTTTGCAGATGCTCGACACTCCGCAGAACATACTCGCAAACGCTACGGACTATATGAGTACTGCCTGTGCCGGAACGATTGCGGTAGCAGGCTACAACTGGATAAACTCGGTGCTTCGTGCGCTCGGGGATTCAAAAACTCCGCTGTATTTTCTTATTGTCGCAAGTATACTGAATGTAGGACTTGACCTGCTTTTTGTAATGGTATTCGGTATGGGGGTAGTCGGTGCGGCGCTCGCTACAGTTATCGCACAGGGAGTTTCCGCTGTCGGAAGTATTTTGTTTGCGGTAAAGAAAAACGAATATTTCCGGCTGAAAAGAGAGCATCTCAGGCTTCGCAGGGAGCAGTTTGTACGTTGTATGAAAACGGGTACTCCCATAGCTTTGCAGAATGCGCTTGTTTCCGTGTCGATGATTTCACTTCAGAAGACCGCAAACTCATTCGGAGATATAGTAGTTGCCGCATACACTGCGACAATGCGTGTAGAACAGCTTATACAACAGCCCTTCAATTCGCTCGGCACGGCGCTTTCAACCTTTGCCGGTCAGAATGTCGGAGCGGCAAAGCCGGACAGAGTGGTGAAAGGCTATCACCGTTCAATGCTTATATCAACCGCTTTCGGTTTGCTGATGCTCGGCGTGTTCGCACTTACAAGCAGATATATAGTCGGCTTCTTCGTTAACGAAGAGCAGGTTATAGATATAGGTGCAAAGGCGCTTTTGCTGTCTGCCTGCTTCTATGTTCCGCTGGGCTTTATCCACACGACAAGAGGACTTTTAAACGGTGCGGGCGATGTAGGATTTGCATTTCTGAACGGACTTGCCGAGGTAGTAGGCAGAATAGGCTTTGCGGCAATACTTGTTAATATACCCGGAGTTGGAATGTGGGCGGTATGGACAACGACCTGTCTTACCTGGGTGCTGACAGCAGTAATGTGTCTTATCAGATATAAGGGCGGCAAATGGCGGAAAAAATGTCTTGTTGATATTGAGTCCGCAGAAACGGAGGTAATTCATGCTGAGCAATAAAACGCAAACCGAAAAAAGCGAAACGTTTCTGCTGGCGCACGCATTGCTATTGCTTGTGCTGTCACTGCTTGTCGGGGTACAGGGCGTATTCGAGATAATCGATTATATGCCGCACATTATATCGGCAGGCTGTATAAACTGCGGAGCGTATGTGGCATCTATACCGTCTACTCTTATAATGTATCTGTGGTTTTCTGTTTCTGTAGCGGTCTTTTATTACAGGGAAAGCAGAAAAATGTTCGCCCTTATCCCCTATATGTGCATTATAGGCATAGCACCGAGCCTTGTGTATGACTTGTCGTTCATATCGGAAAACGGCTTTGTTTCCGGTGGGGAATATAATGTAACGCTGTATCTTGTTATGGATATATTTCTTCTTCTGGACTCGATAGTTATGATACAGCTTGTACGAGGTACAATGAGCAGAAAAGCCGCTATGATATGTCCTGCGATATATCTTATTACGGGTCTTATATACTTTTCGAGCGTTTTCGTGTTTTACGGCTCGGTCGAAAGAACTAATTTTATGGGATATTATTTCTGCAACAGCGTGACGAATATCGTGTTTTCTCTGTCGCTGTTCCGCTTTGTAGATGTGTTGTATCCAGCAAGAAAAAAAGGAGCAGAAGATGGAGAATAAGTACATAGCGCTTACATTTGACGACGGACCGAACACCGTCACAACGCCGCAGGTGCTTGAAATGCTGAAAAAGCATAACGTTACGGGCAGCTTTTTCCTTGTAGGCGATAACATAAACGAGGAAAGCGCAAGGATAGCCCGTGAATGCTTTGAGTACGGCTGTGAGATATGCAACCACAGCAGAACGCACAGTGCGATGCCTCAGCAGACAAGCGAAGAAATAAAGGCTGAAATTGAATACACAAACGATAAGATAAAGCAGATAACAGGCGGTGTCGCCCCGAAATTTTTCCGTCCGCCGTATATTGCGCTTTGCGACAGTATGTATGACGATATACCGCTGACATTTATCTGCGGAAACGGTGCGGAGGACTGGCTTGACGAAATATCCGCAGAAGAACGCAGTAAGCGTATAATCAATCAGGCGCAAAACGGTATGATAATACTTCTGCACGATATGGAGGGCAATTTCCGCACGGTACAGGCGCTCGATACGATAATCCCGGAACTTAAAAGGCAGGGATACACGTTTGTGACGGTAAGCGATCTTTTCGCAAAGTGTAAGATAACGCCCCGAAAAAGAGTTATATATTCAAATGTGCTGACAGACTGAAAAAATTTAAGTCAAACTACTTGACAACCGCATTTTAATATGATATAATAATCACGCTGTTCTAAAGACAGCAGGTCGGTTTACCGCTAACGAGCATATGCTCACCTGCCGAGGAATGGGAAGAATACTGAATTTTCTGCCCTTTTCTGTCTTACAGAGGAGGGCATTTTTATTAAATGTTTTTCCTTTTTACGAACAGTAAATCACGAAAGGAGAAAACAATATGCCTAGTGAGAAAGTTTTACAGGTAAAGCAGAATTACGTTGCTGAACTCGCTGAAAAGCTCAAGAAGTCCGCTTGCGGTGTGCTCGTTGATTACAGCGGTATCACAGTTGCCGATGACACAGTTCTGAGAAAGGAACTTCGTGAGGCAGGTGTTGACTACTTCGTAGTTAAGAACACTCTTTTAAAGCGTGCAGCTGAGATGGCAGGCGTTGAGGGTATTGAGGATGTTCTCGAAGGAACAACAGCTCTCGCACTCGCAGAGGAAGACATCGTAACTGCTCCTAAGATCCTGTACAAGCAGGAAGAAGCAAGCAACGGATCATTCTCAATCAAGAAGGGATTCGTTGACGGTAAGGGCATCAGCAAGGACGAAGTTGTTGCATACGCAAAGCTCCCCACAAAGGAAACACTGCTTGCACAGCTGGTATTTATGCTTCAGTCCCCTATCCAGAAGCTCGCTATCGCAGTAAGCGAAATCGAGAAGAAGCAGTCCGAATCAGCAGAATAATTTCTGCACGGACGAAATCGGCGGCATAAACCTGCCGTAACACAAACAATGAAAACATATTAACGGAGGATAATTAAAATGGCTTCAGAGAAAATTTTAGCTATGATTGAAGAAGTAAAGGGCTTATCAGTATTAGAGCTCAACGAGCTCGTTAAGGCTCTCGAAGAAGAATTCGGTGTATCTGCAGCAGCAGTTGCAGTAGCAGGCCCCGCAGCAGGCGGCGCAGCAGCAGCTGAAGAAAAGACAGAATTTGACGTAGTTCTCGCATCATTCGGTGATGCTAAGATGGCTGTTATCAAGGCAGTTAAGGACGTTTGCGGTCTTGGTCTTAAGGAAGCTAAGGAGCTTGTTGAATCTGCTCCTAAGGCTATCAAGGAAGGCGCTTCTAAGGCTGAAGCTGAGGAAATCAAGGCTAAGCTCGAAGAGGCTGGCGCTAAGATCGAACTCAAGTAAGTTCTGCGCTGAATACGCTTTTTCAAAGGACGGGTTCTGCCCGTCCTTTTCTACATGCAAAAATATAAAGAAATACCCTTGCAAACTCCAAAACGGTTCGCAAGGGTATTTCAGCTTAATTAAAACTATATTGTTTGATGTGTTTCTGTTATATCTTTAGTATTTATCTATAATAACAAGCTACCGATAGTTCTGTTTGTCGGACAGCACTTCTCGGGTTCGCTATTCGAATCAATGCACCTGTCAATAT
>OLRY01001159.1_pt1 | contig 26753 bp, 22 predicted proteins | sample 1672541 | NCBI WGS metagenome assembly OLRY01 (sample SAMEA3136697, study PRJEB25190) | human gut metagenome | biome: human gut; feature: human-associated habitat; material: faeces | place: Austria | collected 2013 | reverse complement strand
TCATATATGAAGCCGTCAAGACGATGTGCACGAACGGTTGCCGCACGTTCGCCCGCACTGCCTGCCCGGTCGCCGATGCGTCGCGCGGGCGGCGCGGGGGCGTCTGCGGGATGAAGGGGGACAGGTGGTCGGAAAGCTCGGACGGGGGCGGCAGTGCGGCGAGGACGCGGCATTCGCAAACGCGGTGAGCACGCTCTACGCGAACATCGGATTCATGGGAGTGGACGACCCGCTGTGCACGGTCGTCGTCACCAGCACCGTGCCCGAAGAGGGGAAGTCCACGATAGCGCTCGCTCTCGCGCGCGCCATGGCGGCATCGGGCAAGCGAACGCTCTTGCTGGAATGCGATCTGCGCCGCCGCTCGCTCGCACGCATGGCAGGCGTGCGCCCTGATATCGGCTGGGGGGCTGTGGCCGTGGGTGACGCCGCGTTGCGCCGGGCGGTGTCGCCCGCCGGCGAAGAGAACCTGTTTCTGCTCGATGCCGAGCCCGACCTGCCCAGTCCTGCGGACCTGTTGGATTCGGCGCGTTTCCGTGCGCTGTTCGACACGCTGGCGCGCACGTTCGACTATGTGGTGGTCGACACGCCGCCGGTCGGCGCGTTCGTCGATGCGGCCGTGGTCGCATCGCAGGCGGATGCAACGGTGCTGGTCGTTCGCGAGGGCTACGTACGCGGCGAGGGCGTGGCTCGGGCATGCGCCCAGCTCGAGCAGGCCGGCGCGAACGTCGTGGGCGTTGCCATGAACTTCTGCAGCTCCTCGCCCAGTCCCGAAGGGCGCTGACGGCCGGCTCCCGCATCCGTTTCCCAAACGTTCTCTCCCGCATACCATGCCCGTTCCGTTCGGGGTACAATGCTCGAAGCGGCTTAGCGCCGACGAACGAGACGGAAGGGCGGGCATGCTCGACAAGGTTGACGCGCTGTTCGCGCGCTTGGAGGAGGTCATGGCGTTCCAGGCCATCCGCCAAGGGCTCATCCTCACCATCCCCGTCCTGCTGGTGGGGTCGTTCTGCCTCATCTTCCTCAACCTGCCGCTCGAACCCTACCAGGACGCCCTTGCTGGCGCGCCGCACATCGAGGGCCTGCTCAACTTCGTGTACAACGCCACCATGGGCATCTTCTCGCTCTACGTGGCGGTGGCCGTGGCGCTGCGCTACGCGAACGCCTGCGCCGAGCGGCACGGCGCGTTCTTCATCCAAGGCGCGCCTTTCGCCGCCCTTGCGGCCTACCTCATGTCGGTGGGCTTCGGCGCGGAGGGCTTCGACCTCGTGGTGCTCAGCACGCGCTCGCTGTTCATCGCCATCGTGTGCGGGCTGGCGTCATCCGTGCTGTACTGCAGGCTCGTGCGGCTGCGCCGTGCTCCCGCGCTGTACGGCGACACCCTTGACAACGTGTTCAACCAGGCCGTGTCGGGGCTTCTGCCCATCGCGGCGGTCATCATCCTGTGGCAGCGCAACCTCCCGGACGAGAACCGGGACGACGGCTCCCTGAATTTGAAAAAGGCCCTGCTGGCCCTGGCCATCGGCTTTGGCATCGGTCTGTACGACGGCATGGTGGGGCCTGGCACCGGGACCTTTGCCATCATCGCTTTCACCAGCCTGATGGGCTTCGACCTGCGCACCGCCAACGGCAACGCCAAGGTGCTCAACCTCGCCAGCAACTACGCCAGCCTCTTCACCTATCTGAGCAGCGGGCTGGTGGTCTTTCCGGTGGGCATCCCCTGCGCCATCAGCAACATCGTCGGCAACATCATCGGCTCCCACTTCGCCCTGAGAAAGGGCGCAAAGTTCATCCGCCCCATGATGCTCGTGGTGCTGGTGCTTTTGCTGGGCAAGCTCATCACGGATATGCTGTAAGTATAGCAGTTTGCGTTTTTAATGCACAAGCAACATCCGCAAACTGCATATCGCAAATATGCCATTTCGATAGGCACTATTTTTGAAAATTGCGATAAAAACGAAAAGAGGCTGCCGTGCAGATGCACAGCAGCCTCTTCCTATATACTCTTAGTCGATGACCAGCCCGTTATCGAAGAAGGCCAGACCAAACGCACCGGGACCGGCGTGGGTGCCGATGACGCAGCCGATCTGGCGCACCAGCGGCTCGGAAAGGCCGAGATTGTCCACCAGATAGGTCTGGATGGGGTTCACCTCGCGGGGGCTGATGGTGTAACCGGCCAGAGAGGGGAAACGGGGATTGACGCCGCCCAGCTCCTCGATCTTCTTGAAGAGGGCGACGTATGCGCCGGGCAGACCCCGGGCCTTGCCGGCCATGGCGACTTTGCCCTCCTTGATGGTGATGAGGGGCTTGATGCCCAGCATCCCGCCGGCCACGGCGACGGCGGCGGGCAGACGGCCGCCCTTGCGCAGATACTTCAGGTCGTCGATGGCGGCGACGAGGTGCAGGTGCTCCTTGGCGTGCTTGAGGGTGGCGGCGATCTGGACGGCAGACCTGCCTTCATCCCGCAGGTGTGCGGCCATACGCACCAGCAGACCCTCGCCGAGGCAGACATTGGTGCTGTCCACGAAGAGGACGTTGTCCACGTTGGCCAGGTCTGCGGCCAGCTTCGCACACTGATAGGTGCCGGACAGCTCATGGGACAGGAAGATGCCCACGACCTCGTCTCCGGCGGCAGCAGCCTCGGCGTAGAACTTTTCGAACAGCTCAGGGCTGGGCTGGCTGGTGGTGGGCAGCTTTTTGCAGCCGGCCATGTGCTCGTAGTACTCGCTGGGGGTCAGGTCCACGCCGTCCCGGATGACGGTGCCGTCCTCGAGGGTGACGTTGAGGGGGATGACGTCCACACCCAGCTGCGCGGCCTCGGCGGGCAGGATGTCGGATGCGGAATCGGTAAGAATGCGTATCATATAGTTCGTACCTCCATGGGTGCGTTCATCGTGTGTCTTTGGTAAAACGACAAATCCATAAAAAAGTCGTACAAAGTATACCAGAACGCCGGGCGGTATGTCAATCTTTTGAGTGAAATTTCTTCGCATGAACGAAAAACTGCTTGCAAAACGGGGCGGCAGTATGGTACAATGTCCGCCGACAGGAGGGTGCGCCGTGAAAAGACTGATAAGGGAAACGGAAAAACCGTCTTTTCCGGCTCAGTGCCGGGTCCTGGCCGAGGCGGCCGTGCTCTGGGCGCTGCTGGCGGCGGGAGCACAGCTGCTGCTCCCGGCGGAAAAGACGGCTCTGCCCGAGGGCGCGGCCCTCGGGTGGGCTGCGCTGCGCATCTGCCTTGTGACCCCTCTGGCGGAAGAGCTTGCCTTCCGGGGCGGGGCGCTCTATCTTTTGCAGCCGCTGGGCGGCGCAGGGGCTGTGGTGGTGCAGGCGGTGATTTTTGCGGCCCTGCACGGCAGCTGGACGGCCCGGGCCTATGCGCTGGGCATGGGGCTCATCTTCGGCTGGGCGGCTCAGAAAGCGAAAAGCGTATGGCCCGGCAGCGCGTTACATATTATAAATAACTGCCTCGTGTTTGCCGCACGGCTGGCAGAAAGGGGAATGGGATGACCGATTTTGAGCTGATGGGCGCGGCGCTGGAAGAGGCCCGGAAGGCCGCTGCGCTGGGCGAAGTGCCGGTGGGCGCGGTCGTGGCGAAGGACGGAGAGATCATCTCTGCCGCCCACAACACCCGCGAAACGGAGAAAAACGCCCTCCACCACGCGGAGCTGCTGGCCATCGACGCGGCCTGCAAAAAGCTGGGCGGCTGGCGGCTGTGGCAGTGTGAGCTGTTCGTGACGCTGGAACCCTGCCCCATGTGCAGCGGCGCCATCATCAACAGCCGCATCAAGCGGGTGGTGTACGGTGCCGCCGACGTCAAGGCGGGCTGCTGCGGCTCGGTGACAGACCTCTTCGCCCAGCCCTTCAACCATCACCCCGTCATCGAGAAGGGACTGCGGGCCGATGAGGCACAGCAGCTTTTGCAGGAATTTTTCGTTTCACTGCGGGCCAGACGGGCCGCAAAGCCCCGCTGGAAGCCGCCCGTGAACCCCTGAATCTGTGAAAAAAGTGGGAACTGCGTGAAAAAATCACCGGTGACCACTTTATTTTTTCGCCCGATTGTGCTATATTATTCAATGGAAACTTGTCGAAACCACACAAATGCCGCCGGGCGCGCCGCAGAGCCGGACTAGACCGGAAAAAGTGAGCAGAGCGCAGCTCCGGCGGGGTGGGGGAAGCTGTTTCCTTTCCCGCCGCAGAGGCTTTGACACGAAGAGGCGCTGCGGCCGAAAATAGTGGACAGGAGGGTTTGACTCTTGTACAACGACGAATTTGAGCTGACATTTGACCTTGCAGACGCAGGGCCGAAGAAAGAACAGCGCAGGCCGACCCTGCCCGAGCCGGAAGAAGCGGCTGTGGCCGCACCGCCGGTGCAGGAAACGAGGGAAACGCCGGTCAGCGCTGCGCCGGAGAACACACCGGCATCGGAGCCGGAACCTGCGGCAGAGCCCCGGAACACTGCCCCGGCGGCGAAGGACCGCACCGTCCTCATCTCGGGCGGCGACCGGGGCATCGGCGCAGCAGCAGCCCGCGCATTCTATGCGGCGGGCTTCCGGGTGGCAGTGTTCTACCACACCAACGCCGAGGCCGCCGCAGCCCTGCAGAAGGAGCTGCCGGGCGTACTGGCCATCCAGTGTGACGTGGCCAGCCGGGCCAGCTGTGAGCTGGCCTTCCGCGCCGCCGAGCAGGCGCTGGGCCGGGTGGATGTGCTGGTGAGCAACGCGGGCATCGCCCAGCAGAAGCTGTTCACCGACATCACGCCGGAAGAGTGGCAGCGGATGCTGGACGTCAACCTGACCGGTGCGTTCAACCTCTGCCAGCTGGCCCTGCCCGGGATGATACGCCGCAAAGCGGGCCGCATCCTCACCGTGAGCAGCATGTGGGGCCAGACCGGCGGCAGCTGCGAGGTACACTATTCCGCCGCCAAGGCGGGCCTCATCGGCCTGACCAAGGCGCTGGCAAAAGAAGAAGGTCCCAGCGGCATCACCGTGAACTGTGTGGCCCCCGGCGTCATCGACACCGATATGATGGCCTCGTTCACTGCTGAGGACAAAGCGGCGCTGGCCGAAGAGACCCCTGTGGGCCGTCTCGGCACCGCCGAAGAGGTGGCAAAGCTTCTGCTGTACCTCGCCGGAGAAGACGCCGGCTACATCACCGGCCAGGTGTTCGGCGTCAACGGAGGTCTTGTGATTTGATGCAGCAAGGCCGAAACTATGAGACAAGTTCACTTGCGGGGCGCTTCCCCCGCAGTGAGAAGGAGAGAGCGAAATGGGCATGACTTTGAAGGAACTGTTGACGAAAGGCGAAGGCACCCTGTCGGCACAGGAGGCCAAAACTTTGGCTGCACAGTGCAGGATGGATGTGGAAACGCTCTATACGCTCCTTGAAGAGCGCGGCATCAAGATCATCGAGGATGAGGCCGACGCCGATGTGAATCTGGACGTGGACAGCATCATCGCCGAGGTGGAAAACGCCGAGAACAACAGCGACGAGCTGGGTCTGGGCGGCGAGGACGAGGAAGAAGCCGCCGAGGAGAACCCCGCCGACCTGAAGGCTGCGATGGATGAGCTGCTGGACGATCCCGTCAAGAACTACCTCAAGCAGATCGGCCAGATCCCTCTGCTGAGCGCGGAGCAGGAAGTTGACCTGAGCAAGCGCATCCACGCCGGCGCCGAGGCTGCCCATATCCTGCAGGCCGACCGCCAGAAGTACGGTGCGCCCGAGTACATCAAGAAGAACAGCGCCCGCTTCTCGTTCGAGGAAGACGAGAACAGCCGCAGCTACACCGAGGACATCGACGAAGAGGGCAGCGAGAAGCCCAGCGTGGACGCCGAGGAAAAGGCCGCTGAGGAAGAGGCCATGGAGGCTGTGGAGAACGGCCCCCTGACCGAGGAGCGCCGTCAGGAGCTGCTGAAGACCCGCCGCGACGGCCTGAACGCCCGCCGCAGCCTGAGCGAAGCGAACCTCCGTCTGGTGGTCTCCATCGCCAAGAAGCACGTGGGCCACAATCTGGCCTTCCTCGACCTCATCCAGGAGGGCAACATCGGCCTCATCAAGGCGGCTGAGAAGTTCGACTGCGACCGCGGCTTCCGCTTCTCAACCTATGCGACCTGGTGGATCCGTCAGGCCATCACCCGCGCCATCGCCGACCAGGCCCGCACCATCCGCATCCCGGTGCATATGGTCGAGACCATCAACCGGATGCGTCAGGCCACCAACCAGCTGGTCTACCAGAACGGCCACGAGCCCACCCCGGAAGAGCTGGCAAAGGCCATGGACATGAGCGTCGAGCGTGTGCGTGAGATCCAGCGGATGGCACAGGAGCCCGCCAGCCTTGAGAGCCCCGTGGGCGAGGAAGAGGATTCCTCTCTGGGCGATTTCGTCGCCGACGAGAACGCCGAGGCTCCCGGCAAGGCTGCTGACCGCGCTATGGTGGCCCAGCAGATCAATCAGGCCCTCAAGAGCCTGACCCCCCGTGAAGAGAAGGTCATCCGTCTCCGCTTTGGTCTGGACGATGGCCGTCCCCGCACGCTGGAAGAGGTGGGCCGCGACTTCGGCGTCACCCGTGAGCGCGTCCGCCAGATCGAGGCAAAGGCCATCCGCAAGCTGCACAGCCGCAAGTGCCTGGCCCTGCTGAACGGCCTCATCGAGTGATAGTTTCAACAATGCAGACGGCTGCCGTGGAAAAACGGCAGCCGTTTTTCTGCATCCGGGCAGAAAAACGCAAAATGCCAGATTTTTTTGCAAAAAACGCTTGCAATGCGGCAGAGTTTATGGTATTATAATTGAGCTGTGAGTGTGCTGCTATAGCTCAGTTGGTAGAGCGCATCCTTGGTAAGGATGAGGTCTCCAGTTCGAATCTGGATAGCAGCTCCAGCTCAGAACACCCTGAAGCCATCAAGGCTTTGGGGTGTTTTTTTGTTTGCTCCGGCCCGGCGGGGCAGGGGCGGCAAACGCACCATCGTGATATTTTAGCCGGGATACATGGACGATAACGCTGTTGGCCTGCACAAAAGGTGCGGGCCAACGGCGTTTTTTGTCATTTTTGCTAAAAAAAGTGGAGCAAGATTGTCCAACCGTCATATTGCACAGGCGGTAGGGGGGGGGGTATAATAAATTTGGCAGAAAAGCCACAAAATACAAAACGGGAGGTAAAAATCATGCGAAGAAAAAAATTGCTCCGGCAAGTCGCGGCGGCGGCCGTGGCCCTGAGCATGGCGGTATCCCTTTCCGCCCCGGCATTTGCGGCCGAGTTTAATCTTGCCAACGGCGGCCTTGTGATCACGGCGAATGATGACGGCATCACTGTGACGCAGGAAGGTCAGACGGGCTCTACCAGCATCGCCGACAATGAGGAGATCGTGGTGAAAGGCACCTATAATGGTACCTATAATCCCTACGGTGGAGCTACGCTGACCGCTGAGGAGAACCAGCAGGATGAAAACCAGCCTGTGACCCCGGCCAAGGCTCCGGCCAAGGAGGAGACCTCGGAGGAGACCCAGGGGGCAGAGAACGCCCCCGCTGCTGAGGAAAAGCAGGAGCAGAAGGATACCGAAAATCTGACTGACCCTGAGCAGAAGACCGAGACCGAAAATAAGGATAACAACAGCGACCCTGATAACGAGGAAAAGAAGGAGCAGAATGCCCCTGCAAACGGGGAGCTGAATGCTTCCGCTGGCGAGGGGCAGGAGTCCAAAGCAGAGGACGAGGACAAGCCCAAAACAGAGGCCAAGGCTTCTGCCGAGGCTTCCACCAGCGCCTCTGACGACGCCTCCAATGGCTCCCGCAAGGCTCCGGCCCGCAGCAGCGGCGAGAAAAGTGAGATCAGAGGCATCATCCAGATCTTCGCCAACACGCTGGTCAAGCTGACGCTGAAGGATGCCACCATCGACCAGCCGAATGCTGCTGATACGAGTGTTCGTGGCAGGGCAGCCATTGATATTCAGGGCAGCGGCGATGTGGAGATCACGGTGAAGGGCTATAACACCCTGAAAGGATGTGGAGGCGATGCCGGCATCCAGAAAAACGATAATGTCAGCACCGGCACGCTCACCATTACGGCAGAAGACACAAACCAGACCCTTAACGTGAGCGCAGATACCAACGGTGCTGCCATTGGCGGAAATGGATATAGTGGTGACAGCCATGGCACCAAAAACATTGTGATCAAAGGCGGTACGGTGAATACCCAGGGCCGGATCGGCAGCGGATGGAATGGCGGTTCGGCTGAAAATATCGTGATCACAGGCGATGCGGTGGTCGACGCCAATGGCGGCATCGGCGGAGGCTATGGAGACGGGAAAACCAGCATAACCATCTCCGGCAACGCTAAGGTGACCGCTACGGATAAGGCGGAGACCGGAGCTAAATTCTATGGTGGCTCCACCCCTAACCTTGCAGTGATCGGCAGCGGTGGCGGCACAGCCGAGATCACCATCTCCGGCAATGCAGTAGTGAACGCAAAAGCCGAAAATCGTGGTCTGAACTATTATACCGGTGCGGTGATCGGTGGTGGCTCAGGCTACAACAGCAACCAAAAAAGCAGCGCTAAGGTCACCATTGAGGACAATGCTCAGGTAACGGCAGAAAATAGCGAGCACGGCATCGGTGCCGGCATCGGCGCCGGCGCATGTGGCACCGGCGAAGTGATCATTGGCGGCAAAGCGCAGGTCAAGGCCACCGGCAGTGCCGAGTACCAAGAGGGGAGTTTCCATTATGGTGCGGGCGCTGCCATTGGCGATAGCGGAACGGCTGTTCAGGGCAGTGGTACTGCCCAGAACGGCGAGAATAAATTTATTACTGCCGACGACATCCAGGACGGTGCAAAAGTAGAAATGACCAATATAGGTCATAATGGCTCGAACACGGTGACCCAAACACGTCAGAACGGCGAATGGGTGACCAAATGCAGCAATCATGAGTTCGTCGAGACCACCGTTGCCCCCACCTGCACGGAAAGCGGCTACACGGTACAGAAGTGCAGCGTCTGCGGCGAGGAGACCGGTGAGCGCACCAATCTCGTTGCCCCTCTGGGCCACGAGTACAAGAACGGCGTCTGCATCCGCTGCGGCGCACCGGAGCCTCAGGAGAACGGCGGCTCGTCCTCTGCGGCCCCCAACTACACCGTGACCGGTGCAGAGACCTACGAGACCTCTGTGGTGGATGGCCGGTACATCATTGCGGTACCCTCTGAGGATGCCGCCCTCAACGCTGTGCTGGGCGACCTGCGGGCCATCAAGGCACAGGGTGCCGATGTGGTGGTGTTCCGCACCCGGAGCCGGGAGTCCAGCCTTGTCATCGACGAGATGCTGGCCATGGGCCCCGATGCTACCCCCTTTGTGCTTACCCACAACGGCGGCGAGGCCCAGCTCACCATCAACGGCGCAGCTCATAACGAGCTGATCCACTGACTTACCCCGGCGGGGCGTACCGCATCGCCCTGCTTCCTCCATATTGCAAAGCCCCCCGGCACGTCCGCATGGTGCCGGGGGGCCTTTTTGCGCAGCAAAAAGAAAACCGGGTGGTAAAAATGACCGGAAATACAAAAAACCACCTGAACCGCAAGGATTCAAGTGGTTTTTCTCGATGGAGCTGCTATCCAGATTCGAACTGGAGACCTCATCCTTACCAAGGATGCGCTCTACCAACTGAGCTATAGCAGCAAATGGCGACCCGGATCGGGCTCGAACCGACGACCCCCAGCGTGACAGGCTGGTGCTCTAACCAACTGAGCTACCGGGCCATGATCGCTCAAGTGCATCGTTTCTGGCGGTTGACCGCCGGAACGTGTGTTATTATACCTGAGAAACGCGCTGTTGTCAAGCATGAATTTCGGAAAATGTCAAAAAAGTTTTGGAAAGTCCGACATTCCGGGAAAAATACAAAAACAAAACGCACAGAGTACTCTCTGTGCGCTTGTGGCAGGGGTAGTAAGTCTCGAACTCACGGCACGCGGTTTTGGAGACCGCTGCTCTACCAACTGAGCTATACCCCTACAGATATTCCGCATTCGCTGAATGCTTGATTATTATATAAGATTCTGTGCGGAATGTCAAGCATGAATTTCGCTTTTTTTGCAAAAAGCGGGAGACAGGGAAAGCTTTTTCGCAAAACGACGCCGAAAACAGGTGGAACTTCGGCTTTCCACCTTGAAGGAAAGCGGGAAATAGTGTATTATAAGGGGTATCAAACGTGTAATTCCGGGCTTGCTATGCCCTGACAGGGGGAACGCCACTATGGCAGATAAAAACTTTTTGACCGAGATCATTGACGCCGACCTCGCCGAAGGACAGATCCGCGAGATCCACACCCGCTTCCCGCCGGAGCCCAACGGCTACCTGCACATCGGCAGCGCCAAGGCGATCTATATCAACTGGTCCATCGCAAACCAGTACGGCGGCAAGTTCAACCTCCGCCTCGACGACACCAACCCCGCCCGCGAAGGGGAGGAGTATGTCAACAGCATCATCGAGGACCTGCACTGGCTGGGTGCCGACCCCAACGGCGGCATCTTCTACGGCAGCGACTACTTCGACAAGTGCTATGAGTACGCCGAAAAGCTCATCCTCGAGGGCAAGGCATACGTCGATGACCTGACCCGCGACGAGATGCGCGAGTACCGCGGCAGCGACGCAGGCAAGCCCTCCCGTCCCTCTCCGTGGCGCGACCGCACCCCGGAAGAGAACCTCGACCTCTTCCGCCGGATGCGTGCAGGCGAGTTCAAGGAGGGCGAAAAGACCCTCCGCGCCAAGATCGACCTGGCCAGCCCCAACATGAATCTGCGTGACCCGGCCATCTATCGCATCAAGTACGCCGAGCATCACCGTCAGGGCAATAAGTGGTGCATCTACCCGATGTACGACTTCGCCCACCCCATCCAGGACGCCATCGAGGGCATCACCCACAGCATGTGCAGCCTCGAGTTCGAGAACCACCGCCCGCTGTACAACTGGGTCATCGAGAACATCTTTGGCACCGAGTTCCCCAAGCAGCGTGAGTTCGCCCGCCTGAACATGACCAACACCGTCATGAGCAAGCGCTATCTGCGTGAGCTGGTGGAAATGGGCATCGTGGACGGCTGGGATGACCCCCGGATGCCCACCCTGTGCGGCCTGCGCCGCCGCGGCTACACCGCTTCTTCTATCTTCACCTTCGTGCGGGAGGCCGGCATCTCCAAGTCCGACAATCTCATTGATATGCGCCAGCTGGAAGCCTGCATCCGCAGCGAGCTGGACCTGACCGCACAGCGCCGCATCGCCGTGCTGGACCCCGTCAAGCTGGTGGTGGACAACTACCCCGCCGACAAGACCGAGTATTTTGACATCGCCAACAACCCCAACCGGGAAGCCAACGACACCACCACCCGCAAGGTCGCCTTCACCAGGGAGCTGTGGATCGAGAACGAGGACTTCGCCGAGGTGCCGCCTCCCAAGTTCAAGCGCCTGACCGTCGGCGGCGAAGTCCGCCTGATGGGCGGCTATATCGTCAAGTGCGAGAGCGTCGAGAAGAACCCCGACGGCAGCATCGCTGTCATCCACTGCATTGCCGACCTCGAGACCGGCAACGGCAATCCCGCCGATGGCCGCAAGGTCAAGGGTACCATCCACTGGGTGAGCGCCGCCCACGCCGTGGATGCCGAGGTACGCCTGTACGACAAGCTCTTCACCGAGGCGAACATGAATGCCATCCCCGAGGGCAGCGACTACAAGGATTATCTGAATCCTGACAGCGTTGTCGTCCGCAAGGGCTGCAAGCTGGAAGAGGCTCTGGCCGACGCAAAGCCCGGCGATAAGTTCCAGTTCGTGCGCACCGGTTTCTTCACTCCCGACTCGAAGAACCCCGGCGTGTACAATCGTGTCGTGACCCTGCGCGACAGCTTCAAGCCCGCAAAGTAACGAGCGGACCCCAAACATCGCAAAAGGAGCACTTCACAGACCATGAAAAAACACATGACCCGCAACATGATCCTCATGCTGGTGCTGGACGTCATCCTCGGCATCGTGCTGGCCCTCTATATCGCCAACACCGGCACGGTTCCGGCTGCCGATAACGCCGACACCTACACCGACGGCACCTACACCGCCAGCGCGCAGGGCTGTCTGAGCGAGGTGGGCGTTACCGTGACCATCACCGGCGGCAAGGTGACCAATGTTGTGATCGACGCTTCCGGCGAGACGCCGGAGCTGGGCGGCAAGGCGGCAGAGACGCTGTCGGCCTCCCTGCTGGCGGCTGGCTCGACCGTCGGGGTGGATGCTGTCTCCGGCAGCACCATGACCAGCGACGCGGTATTTGCGGCAATGAACGATTGCCTTGCACAGGCCGCACAGTGATGAAGTTTTGAACGGAGCTGCTGCACGGCGTGTCTGTGCGGCAGCTTTTTTGTGAGCGAGGTTCTTATGATACTGGATATTCTGCCGCTGGCGGGCGGCACGGCCCGCCTTGTGCGGGTGTACGGCGGCGAGCCCTGCGTAAAGCTGCCTGGGGCGGTTCCTGCGCCGGAAGGGGAGGGCCAGTGGCCCATCACCGAACTGGGCGATTACTGTTTTTCCGAAAAGCCCCGGGGTCTGCCCGGGCCGGAAAAGATCTGCCGCTATGAGCGGGCCGAGGACGGCAAGCTCTGTCTGACCCGTGCTTTTGGCCGGGATGTGAGCGGCAAAGAACGGTACAGCTTCGACTTCGACGCCCCCGCCGCCCCGGCGCAGGACGACGAGCTCCACCCCATCTGCGGGAACTTCCTGGAAGAAGTCACCCTGCCGGACAGTCTGCGGGTCATCGGCAGCTGTACATTCTACAACTGCCGCAGGCTGCGCCGCCTGACGGCCGGGACAGGAGAGCTGACCATGGGCAGCGATGTCTTCCTCAACTGCTTTGCGCTGGAAGACCTCATCATCCGCGCTACGCCCGAGCAGGCCACCGGCCTGTTCGCCCTCGTGGGCAGCATCACCGAGGCCGTGCGGGCGCTGTTCTGGCCGGTGGGGGAGGCCGCACCCCGGGCGGGGCTGTGGTATCCCGCCTACTGGGAGGACATCGAGGAGACGCCCGCCCACATCCTGCTCCACACCTTTTCGGGGCAGGGCTACCACTACCGGCAGTGCTTCCTCGAAAATAAGCTTCTCCCGGCGGAGTACGACGCCATCTTCCCGCAGGGCCACGACGCCGACGACGCTTCCGTGATGGCGATGCTCTGCTTCGACCGCCTGCGCTGGCCGTGGCAGCTGAGCGATGCCGCCCGGGATGCCTACCGGGACTTCCTCAAGACCAACACCGGGCGGGTGCTGACCCGTCTGCTCAAGGCGCAGGACACTGAGGGCGTCAAAGCCCTGCTGGCGCTGGATGTGATGGATACGGATGCCTTTGCCGAGGGTGCTGCCCTCGCGGCCAAGGCCGACAATGCCGAAGCTGCCGCCCTGCTGGCCGACGCAGAGCACAAAAAGCGTGCCGCTGCGCCCCGAAAGAAGAGGTATGATTTTGATTTCTGAGAAGGAAAAGTTTTTTGACCCCCGCAAGCCCTTCCAGTCGGCCCGGCCCGAGACTCACGAAGAGTGGCAGGCCCGGATGGGCGGCGAGGTGCTGGCCGTGGTGCGCAGCGGGCTGTATCTGGACTTCCGCTTTTTAGACCAGGCCCTCTCGGCCCTGACGCCCACCGCCGACGAGCGGTGCGGGGTGCTGGCGACGGATGGGATCATCCTCTGCTACCAGCCCAGCGCCCTGCTGCGGCTCTACCAGAAGAACCCCAAATATCTCAACCGGCTCTACCTCCACACGGTGTTCCACTGCATCTTCCGCCATCTCTGGCTGCGCGGAAAGCGGGACAAACGCCTGTGGGACCTTGCGTGTGACATTGCGGTGGAGAACGTCATCGACGGTCTTGGCCGCAAGAGCGTCCAGCGCCCCCTGACGTGGGTGCGCCAACACGCCTATGAGGAGATCATCGCGCAGGAAAAAGTGGCTGCTGCAGCTCCCATCTACCGCTGGCTGGTGCGGCAGACGCCCGGCGTTCTCCGCCAGCTGGAAAAAGAATTCTACACCGACGACCACCGCCTCTGGCCCAAAGATGCCCCCGAACAGCCCCAGCAGATGCCTGCGCCGCTGCCCCAGAAGACCTGGCAAAAAATCGGCGAGCGGATGCAGACAGAGCTGGAACTCCGGGACAAAGAGGCCGGTGAGGGCGCGGATGCCATGCGGGAGCAGATCAAAGCCGCAAACCGCAGCCGCCGCAGCTACGGCGACTTCCTGCGCCGGTTCTGCGTCACCCGGGAGGAAGTCCACCTCGACCCGGACGAGTTCGATCTGAACTTTTACACCTATGGCCTGTCGGTCTACGGCAACCTGCCCCTCATCGAGCCGCTGGAGACCCGGGAGAGCAAGAAGATCGAAGAGCTGGCCCTCGTCATCGACACCAGCTACTCCACCTCGGGCGAGCTGGTGCGGGCCTTTCTGGCTGAGACGTATACTCTGCTGAAGGGCAGGGAGAATTTCTTCCATCGGATGAATCTCCGCCTCATCCAGGCCGACAACGCGGTGCGGCAGGATATTCCCGTCAAAAACGAAGACGACCTCATCCGTGCCATGAACCATTTCGAGCTGCGGGGCGGCGGCGGCACCGATTTCCGGCCCGCTTTCGAGTACGTCAGCCAGCTCTGCGCCGAGAAGAAGTTCTCGAACCTCCGGGGTCTGCTCTATTTTACCGACGGTATGGGGACTTACCCGGCCCGACGCCCGGCTTACGACACGGCATTTCTGTTTCTGGGAGACCGCTTCGACGACGCCAATGTGCCGCCCTGGGCGATGAAAGTGGTGCTGGACGAAGAAGAATTTACCGGTGAGGCCGCCCGCAGCGCCTCGGCCCTGTCCGAAGCGCTGGCGGAGGAAGACGACCTCTACCGTGACCTCAACAATTCGTGATAACGAGGGAAAGAATATGAACATCAAACGAGCCAAAGAAGAGATCGAGCATACCGTCAAAGCGTACCTCGCCAAGGATGCTCTGGGCGAATACGCCATCCCGGCCATCCGCCAGCGCCCCATCCTGCTGATGGGGCCTCCGGGCATCGGCAAGACCCAGGTCATGGAGCAGGCGGCGCGGGAGTGCGGCGTGGCGCTGGTGGCCTATACCATCACCCATCACACCCGCCAGAGCGCCGTGGGCCTGCCCTTCATCCGTCAGCGCAACTACGGCGGCCGGGACGTCTCTGTGACGGAGTACACCATGAGCGAGATCATCGCCAGCGTCTACGCCAAGATGGAGGCCACCGGCCTGAAAGAGGGCATCCTCTTCATCGACGAGATCAACTGTGTCTCCGAGACGCTGGCCCCCACCATGCTGCAGTTTCTGCAGTGCAAGACCTTCGGCAATCAGGCCGTGCCTGCGGGCTGGGTCATCGTGGCGGCAGGCAACCCGCCGGAGTACAATAAATCCGTCCGCGATTTCGACATCGTCACCCTCGACCGCGTCCGCCGGATGGACATTGAGCCGGATCTGCCGGTCTGGAAGGACTACGCCCGTGCAGCCCACATCCACAGCGCGATCCTGAGCTATCTCGAACTGCACCCCCAGAACTTCTACCAGATAAACGCCGACGTGGACGGCACCCAGTTCGTCACCGCCCGCGGCTGGGAAGACCTCTCCAACCTGCTCAATACCTATGAGTCGCTGGGCCTGCAGGCCGATGAAGAGCTCATCCGCCAGTATATCCAGCACCAGAAGATCGCCGAGGACTTCTCGGCCTACCTCGACCTCTACTACAAGTACCGTGACGACTACGGCGTGGAGGACATTCTGGCCGGTCAGGCCAAGCCTGCCGCTTTTGCGCGGCTGCTGCAGGCCCCCTTCGACGAGAAGCTGAGCCTCGTGAGCCTGATCCTGTCCGGCCTCGAGACGCGCTTCTCTGCCTCCCGGCGGGCAGACGCTGCGGCCGACAGCTGCTATGCCTTCCTGCGGGAGACGAAGAAAGCCTTTGCCGAAATGCCCGCAGAGCTGGCGCAGGAGCCGAACTGCTGGGCGCAGCTCTTTGACCAGATGACCGCCGACTACGAGGCCGAGACCCAGAAAAAGCGCACCGCCGGTCTGCTGGATAAGCCCACGCTGGAAGCCCGTTTGCAGACCGCCAAGACCCTGCGCGGCTGGGAGAAAGAGCTTCTGCGCGCCGCCGCACCGGACGCGGACGCCGCCTTCAAGGTGCTGCGCACCCAGTTCGGCACCCTGTCGGATGCCCGGGACACCGCCCAGCAGACGGCCAGCGCCGCGCTGGAAGCGGCCTTCGACTTCATGGAGCAGGCATTCGCCGAGAGTCAGGAGATGGTGGTCTTCGTCACCGAGCTGACCCTTTCGCCCGCCGCCCATGCCTTCATCGCCGAAAACGGCTGTGAGCGGTATTTCCAGTACAACAAAGACCTCCTGCTCGACCATCGCAAGGCGGCCCTGAATCAGGAGCTGGAAGCCGAACAGCGTCGGCACGGGATGCTGTAAAAGATATAAACGCAAACGAGGGGCCGCACAGCTGTGCGGCCCCTCTTCTCGTATGTGAAAACAAAAGAAAAAGCATCTTGATAAAATCAAGATGCTTGGTGGTTGCGGGGGCCGGATTTGAACCAACGACCTTCGGGTTATGAGCCCGACGAGCTACCAGACTGCTCCACCCCGCGATATTTACTTTTTGCTGTCGGCCTCTCGCTGACTGCTCAAGTATAATACCACAAGGCGGGGGACTTGTCAAGCGTTTTTTCAAAAAGAATATGACTTTTTTGAAAAGGCCGCTGCCGGAAACAAAAAGCGCCCCATTCCGGGGCGCTTCGACAGAGCGAATATCACTTGCGGGTGCGGCGGCGCACGAAGCGGACGACGAGGGCGGCTGCGGCCAGAACGACCAGCACGGGCCAGACGCCCACGACCCAGACCGTTAGCTGCTGGATGCCGGAGACAAAGCCCGTCCAGCCATTGCGGAGGGCGCTGGACAGCTGGGAGAGGTAGGATCCCTCGGTGGGGGTGTATTCCTTCACCTCGTCCAGCGAGAGGTAGACCGTGGAGCAGGACACCTGCTGGCTGTACCAGTCCAGCTGCGACTGCCAGCTCTCGATCTGGTACTGGACGTCGCTGAGAGAAGATTCGATCTCCAGCAGGTCGGCGAGGTTTTCGGCGCTGGCCTGAAGCTCCTGCAAACGTGTGCGCTGGGCCGTCAGGTTGGAGAGCCGGGCCTCGATGTCCATATACTGGGTGGTGACGTCCTGCACCTGCTCGCTCTTGTCCACGAGGTTGCCCGCCTGCGCGGCGGCTTCGAGGAAGCTCGCGTAGTTGTCCTGCGGGACGCGGATGGTGAGGGAGAGGGTGCGGCTCGAGCCGGTGTAAGAGGATTCATTGCTGGATTCCAGATAGCCTCCGGCGGCGCTCACGGCGTCGGTGAGGGCGGTGCGGGCGGCGTCAAAGTCCTTGCTCTCGATGGTGAGGTTGGCGGTGTAGATGAGCTTTGTGCTCGTCTGCGCGGCCTCGGCGCTGAGGGTGCCGGTGCCGCCTGCATCGCGGTCACTCATGGCATCGGCGCTTCCACCGGCCGGGACGGCCATCTTGGGTGCGGCAAGGGCGCTGTTCACGTCGTCCATCGAGTAGGCGGCGGCGTAGGAGGCCGTCTCAGGGGCAGAGCTGAGGGCCGCGCCGCCCGCAGGCAGCAGGCTGAAGGGGGAGTGGACTGCTGCATACAGACCCACGCCGCAGAGCAGGCCGCAGGCGGCGATGCTCAGAGTCTTGCGGGGAAAGTGGATGGCTTTTTTGGGCTTCCTGGCGGGTTTCGGTGCCTCTTCTGCCGGCTGCATGGCGAGGAGCTTTGCTTTCAGGTCGTCCGAAGCGTGAAGGTCGTCTACCTCCATCTTGTACTCATACCACCTCATCTTCGATCTCCTCCTTCAGCATCGTATGTAACTGTGCGCGGGCGCGGCGAAGCCAGCTGAGCACCGTGTTGGTGGGTGCGCCCAGCATCCGGCCCACCTCGGCGGCGGTGTACCCCTCGTAGTAGTGGAGGTAGACCGCGTTGCGGTAGTTCTCGGGCAGGGCGCGCACGGCGTCCAGCACGCTGCCGTCTTCCATCTGGTCCGGAGCGGGCAGATTCTCGTCCAGCTCGGTGTCCTTCTGACGGGCGGCGCGGGTCAGGTCGTGGCAGCGGTTGATGGTCACACGCAGCAGCCAGGCTTTCAGGTGTTCCTCGCTCTCGAAGCGGCCATTGTAGCACAGCAGCTTTTCGAAAACATCCTGCACCACATCTTCCGCATCGGCGGTGCAGCTGCAGTTGTGCATGGCGGCTCGGAACACCGTGTCACTGTATCGCTGCACGGCCAGCGCAAAAATCTCGTTTTTGGTCAGCTGTCCCATAGTTCTATGCTCCTTTGATGTCCTGTGTACAGCAGGACCCGGTGGAAAAATCATCTTTGATCGGGGACATTCACCCTGTATACGGATGAGCGGCCCCGATTATTGCAGTTTATGGTGCAGAGCGGAAAAATCTTCCGCCCGGCATCGCACAAGGTACCCAAAGTATAACATGAATACGCCCAAAACAAAAGGGCCATTTGCCGCCATGTTTTGGCAAATGACCCTGAGAGCTTCTGTTCGGTTATCGGTAGAGCCGCTGGAAGAGGGCTATCCGCTCGGAGAGATAGGTCTCGGCCCGGGGGTGGTGGAGCCAGCGTTTGCCCGCCTTGTCGCAGGCGAGACGGTGGCCCAGCGCGGCGGGGCAGGCGTCGATCTCTTCCACGTCCCGCATGGTGAGGGTGAGGCTCAGCGCCGCCGGAGCGTCCGGCAAGGGCGGGAGCGGGTCTTCCCAGACGAAGGGCGGCAGCAGCTGGACAGCGTACACCGTCCGGGTGCATTCTTCGGTGAGCAGCAGCGCGGCGGGCGCACCATCCGGCATGACGTGCAGGGAGGAATAGAGCAGCTGCAGCTGCGCCGGGGCCAGCAGACGGGACGCGCCCTCTTCCTCATCGGGCAGAAGGGTAAGAAAATCTGCCGCCTCGTCGGCGTAGATGCGCCGGGCCGGAGCGCGGAACTGCGCATACAGCGCGGGCAGGGAGAACACGCCCTCCCGGTCTAAGGCTTGCTGCAGCAGGCAGTAAAACTCCGTCAGCGGGTGGGCCGGGTCGGGCTGCGGCATCCCGAAATCGGGGCGCGAAACGTGTCCTCCGCCCATCAGCCGTTATAGCCCAGCGTGGCCGCCATGACAGCCTTGATGGTGTGCATCCGGTTCTCGGCCTCGTCGAAGACGATGCTCTGGGGGCCTTCGAAGACTTCGTCGGTGACCTCCATCGCGTCGCGGCCAAAGCGCTCGCCCATCTCCCTGCCCACGGTGGTCTTGTGGTCGTGGTAGGCGGGCAGGCAGTGCATGAACACGGCCCTGGGGCCGGCAATATTCATCAGGTTCTGGTTGATCTGATATGCGGCCAGGTCGTTGATGCGCTCGGCCCAGACCTCGACCGGCTCGCCCATGGACACCCAGACGTCGGTGTAGAGGACGTCTGCGCCCTTTGCGGCCTTGGCAGGGTCTTCCTCGAAGGAGATGGCCGCACCCGTCTCGGCGGCGATGGCCTTGCACTGCTCCACCAGTGCAGCGTCCGGCTGGTACTTCCTGGGGGCGCAGGCGGTGAAGTTGAGGCCCATCTTGGCGCAGCCCACCATCAGGCTGTTGCCCATGTTGTAGCGGGCGTCGCCGAAGTAAACGAAGTTGATGCCCTTGAGGCGGCCGAAGTGCTCCCGGATGGTGAGGAAGTCGGCGAGGATCTGGGTGGGGTGGAACTCGTTGGTCAGGCCGTTCCACACCGGCACACCGGCGTAGCGGGCCAGCTCTTCCACGATGCTCTGGCCGTAGCCGCGGTACTCGATGCCGTCGAACATCCGGCCCAGCACCCGGGCGGTGTCGGCGATGGACTCCTTTTTGCCGATCTGGCTGCCCGACGGGTCGAGGTAGGTGACTTCCATGCCCAGGTCGTGGGCGGCGACCTCAAAGCTGCAGCGGGTGCGGGTGGAGGTCTTCTCGAAGATGAGGGCGATATTCTTGCCGCGCAGGGCATCGTGGCGGATGCCGGCCTTCTTCTTTGCCTTCAGGTCGGCGGCGAGGTCCAGCAGACCTTCGATCTCTTCGGGAGTGTAATCGAGAAGCTTCAAAAAGCTGCGGTTCGTAAGATTCATTGTATATATTCCTCTCTATGCACTGAAATTTGAATATTTATACTTTCACAGACCCTATTATAATACAGAGCAAAGGTGGGGTCAAGAGGAAGCACTTGGCGCACCTGTCAAAAATTGCAATGCTTTGTCGAATATGCTATACTAAAGACGCTGCCCTTCTCCATTCTGGCAACAGAAGGGAGGTGAGCCTGATGGTCCAAATCGTAACCGATATTATCGTAGCTGTCGTAGCGCAGGTGATTGCCGATCGCCTGTGCAAGTGGCTTGACAACTACCGCAAGGGCCAGTAAGCACAAAGAAGCCCCCGGTATGCCGAGTACCGGGGGCTTCGCTTTTATGAGCCGATGGCAATAATCCTAACCGATATTTTGCCTATCTCTAGTATACGCGATCCACTGCAAAAGTCAAGATGCTATGAAAAAATTTAACATCTTACAACTCCAGCTCCGCCTTCCGCCCGCTGGGCTGATAGGGGGTGAGCCGGACGCCGGCCTTTTGGAACATGAACCGGGCGGCCACGCTGGAATCGGTGTCGTGGTACTTGTCGCTGTAGTAGACGACCTCGGCGATGCCGGACTGGATGATGGCCTTGGTACACTCGTTGCAGGGAAAGAGGGTGACATACACCCGCGCGCCCTTGAGGTTGTTGTGGGCGCTGTTGAGGATGGCGTTCAGCTCGGCGTGGCAGACATACATATATTTCGTGTTCAGCGGCTCACCCTCCCGCTCCCACGGCATGGCGTCGTCGTCGCAGCCGATGGGCATGCCGTTGTAGCCCAGAGAGAGGATCTTGTTTTCCGGGCTGACGATGCAGGCGCCCACCTGACTGCTGGGGTCTTTGGAGCGCATGGCCGTGAGCAGGGCAATGCCCATGAAGTATTCGTCCCAGTTGATATAATCCGTGCGTTTCATCGTGTGGCGCTCCTTGTTCTGCATAAAAATTGGGTTCGGTGGCCCTATTATAGCGTGCTACGGCAGCTTTTACAATAAAATATTTGTCATCAAGGCAATATGCACAAAACAAAGCCGGGAAGTTTGGCAGGGTAAAAGCCGGAAATTTCAAATGAAATATTCAAAAATCGTTTGAAGTGTGGTATTATCTTTGTAAAATATGCCACAAAAACGGAGAGAATGCTCCGTGCGGCGGAAATGAGGGAAAAACCGATATGAAATACGCAAGCAACAACATCCGCAATATCTTGATCGCGGGCCATGCCGGCAGCGGCAAAACGACGCTGACCGAGGCATTGGTTTATTTTTCGGGCGCTGCCGAGCGTATGGGCCGGGTCGAGGACGGCACCACGATTTCGGACTTTGACCCCGAGGAAGCAAAGCGGAAGGCCAGCCTGTCGGCATCGGTGGTGCCGGTGGAGTATGAGGGCATCAAGTACAACCTCATCGACGCTCCGGGCCTGTTCGACTTTGAGGCAGGCGAGTACGAGGGCATCCGGGCAGCCGAGAGCGTGCTGGTGTGCGTGTCGGGCCGCAGCGGCGTGACCGTCGGCGCAGAAAAGGCCTTCCAGCTGGCCCGCAAGAACGGGAAGGCCACCATGGTCTTTGTCTCGAAATGCGATCTGGAGAACGCGAACTACTTCAAGATCCTCGAGGACATGAAGATAAAGTTCGGCGCCACCGTCTGCCCCTGCGTCGTCCCGGCCAAGCTCGACGACGGCACCCCCGTGTACATCAACCTGTTCAGCCAGAAGGCCTTCAAGTATGAGGGCGGCAAGCAGGTGCAGGTGGACCTGCCCGATATCGGCCACCGCTTCCAGGGCCTGATCGAGGCCATGAGCGAGGCCATCGCCGAGACCGACGACGAGCTGATGGAGAAGTTCTTCGGTGGCGAGGCATTCACCACCGAGGAGATCGTTGAGGGAATGCGCAAGGGCGTCAAGGACGGCCTCATCACCCCCGTCTTCTGCGGCAGCGCTGTCAACCAGCAGGCTCTGGATATGCTGCTGTACAATATGCACAAGCTGCTGCCCAGCCCGGAGCACAACAGCGTTCTGGCTGAGAATGCAAACGGCGAGCCCGTCGAGCTGACCTGTGCCGAGAGCGAGCCTACCGTTGCCTACGTCTTCAAGACTGTGGCCGACCCCTTTGTGGGCAAGCTGAGCTATCTGCGCGTCGTCAGCGGCAAGATCACCGCAGGCGCTTCTCTCGTCAACGCCCGCACCGGAGAGACCGAGAAGATGGGCAAGCCCCTCACGGTTCTGGGCAAGAAGCAGACGGAGGCCGAGAGCATTGGTGCCGGTGACATCGGCGCTGTGGCAAAGCTGGTCAGCGCAAAGACCGGCGACACCCTCTGCGACGCTTCCCGCGTGGTCAAGCTGCCCGCACCCGTCTTCCCGAAGCCCAGCCTGTTCATGGCTGTCACCGTCGCCAAGAAGGGCGACGAGGGCAAGATCAGCAGCGCTTTGGCCCGTCTGATGGAAGAAGACCCCACCCTGAGCTACCTCAACAACGCCGAGACCCATCAGCAGATCATCGGCGGTCTGGGCGAGCAGCACCTCGACGTGGTCAAGGCCAAGCTGAAGAATAAGTTCGGCGTGGAAATTGGTCTCGAGGCTCCGCGTATCGCCTACCGCGAGTCCATCCGCAAGGCCTGCCAGAAGCAGGGCCGTCATAAGAAGCAGACCGGCGGCCACGGCCAGTTCGGCGATGTCGTCATCAACTTCGAGCCCTGCGACAGCGAGCAGGTCGTCTTCGAAGAGAAGGTGTTCGGCGGCAGCGTGCCGAAGAACTTCTTCCCGGCTGTTGAAAAGGGCGTCCGCCTTGCCGCCGAGAAGGGCGTGCTGGCCGGTTATCCCGTGGTCGGCCTGAAAGCCACCCTGCTGGACGGCAGCTACCACCCCGTGGACAGCTCCGAAATGGCCTTTATCATGGCTGCAAAGCTGGCTTATAAGGCCGCAATGCCCGAGGCCGGCCCCGTCATCCTCGAGCCTATCCACACCCTGAAAGCTCATGTCCCCAACGACAATACCGGCGACATCATGGGCGACGTCACCAAGCGCCGCGGCCGCGTGCTGGGCATGGAGCCCGACGAGGACGGCCTGCAGACCATCATCGCCGAAGTGCCTCTGGCTGAGCTGGCCAACTTCACCACCTTCATCCGTCAGACAACTCAGGGCCGCGGCTGGTTCACTACCGAGTTCGCCCGCTATGAGATCCTGCCTGAGATGCTGGTCCCCGCCGTGGTCGAGCAGGCCAGGAAGCTGGGCAATCTGGATGAGTCCGCAGACGACTAAATAAGACATTTTCCAAGCCCTGTCGGCACTTCCCTCTGTCGGCGGGGCTTTTTTGCGGCCTTTTTGGCCCGCAGGGCGGCAGTTTTTATTGACAAGGCCGCGGCTTGCTATTATAATGAATAAGTCAAAATGGCATTCGTGTGCGGTTTTATGTTTTATGACACTCTGCCGTACCCCAAAAAATAGATAAGGAGATTTCCAAATGGCACAAGAGATCAAGATGTCCGCTGCTGGCCTGAAGGCAATGCAGGAGGAACTGGAATACCTGAAGACTGTCCGCCGCAAGGAGCTGGCAGAAGAGATCAAGGAAGCCCGCAGCCACGGCGACCTGTCCGAGAACAGCGAGTACGATGAGGCCAAGAACACCCAGGGTCTGGTCGAGAACCGCATCACCGAGCTGGAGCAGATGGTCAAGAACGCTGTCGTCATCGACGAGAGCGAGCTGAGCGTTGAGAGCGTCTCTGTCGGTACCCACGTCACCATCCAGATGGAGGGTGAGGACGAGGTCGAGGAGTACGACATCGTGGGCCGTACCGAGGCCGACCCCCTGAACGGCAAGATCAGCGACGAGAGCCCCGTGGGCCACGCCCTGCTGGAGAAGGCTGTCGGCGACACCGCCGAAGTCCTGCTGCCCACCGGCCTTACCGTCAACTACAAGGTGCTGGGCATCACCCACTCTGCAAACTGAGCCAAGCGGGAGGAAATCATGGAAGAACAGAAGAAGAACCCCGCACAGGGCCTGTCTGAGAGCGAGCAGGTGCAGGTGCGCCGCCAGAAGCTGACAGACCTGCAGGCCGCAGGCCGCGACCCCTTTACCCTGACCAAGTTCCCTCAGGATGCTTACTCTGCTGACCTGAAGGAAGAGTTCAAGGACCTGCCCAACGAGACCGACAGCGGTAAGAAGGTCGCACTGGCCGGCCGTCTGATGTCCAAGCGCGTCATGGGAAAGGCAAGCTTTGCCCATCTGCGCGACGATAAGGGCGACATCCAGCTCTACGTCCGCCGTGACGAGCTGGGCGACGACGCTTACGCTGCTTTCAAGAAGCTGGACGTGGGCGACATCATCGGCGTCAGGGGCGAGGTGTTCCGCACCAAGACCGGCGAGCTGAGTGCCCGCGCTGAGGAGATCACCCTGCTGGCCAAGAGCCTGCGCCCCCTGCCCGAGAAGTTCCACGGCCTGACCGATACCGAGATGCGTTATCGTCAGCGCTATGTTGACCTCATCGCAAACCCCGAGGTCAAGGAGACTTTTGTCAAGCGCAGCAAGATCCTGAAGGAGATCCGTGCTTATCTGGACGAGAAGGGCTTCCTGGAGGTCGATACCCCCATCCTGACCCCGTTCGAGATCGGTGCGTCCGCGCGTCCCTTCTACACCCATCACAACACCCTGAACATGGACATGGTGCTCCGCATCGAGACGGAGCTGTACCTGAAGCGCCTCATCGTGGGCGGCATGGACCGTGTGTACGAGGTGGGCCGCATCTTCCGCAACGAGGGCATGGACCCCAAGCACAACCCCGAGTTCACCACCATCGAGCTGTATCAGGCGTTCACCGATTTCCACGGCATGATGGACCTGGTGGAGGAGCTGTATAAGCGCCTCGCTCAGAAGATCTGCGGCAGCCTGGTCATCCCCTATCAGGGCAAGCAGATCGACATGGGCCACTGGGAGCGTCTGACCATGATCGAGGCCGTCAAGAAGTATTCCGGCGTTGACTTCAACGACTGGAAGACCGATGAGGACGCCATCGCCGCTGCCAAGGAGCACCATGTGGAGCTGCCCGAGGTCCCCACCAAGGGCGCCATCCTGGCCGAGTTCTTCGACGCCTTCGTCGAGGACAAGCTCATCCAGCCCACCTTCATCTATGATTACCCCGTCGAGATCAGCCCGCTGGCCAAGCGCAAGCCGGACGATCCCGCCTTCACCGAGCGTTTTGAGTACTTCATCGACTGCACCGAGTACGGCAATGCTTTCAGCGAGCTGAACGACCCCATCGACCAGAAGGGCCGCTTCGAGCGTCAGGTCGCCGAGCGCAAGGCCATCGAGCCCGACTGCAAGGCACAGGTCGATTACGACTACGTCAACGCTCTGGAGTACGGTCTGCCTCCCACGGGCGGCCTCGGCTTCGGTGTTGACCGTCTGGTCATGCTGCTGACGGACAGCGCTTCTATCCGTGACGTGCTGCTGTTCCCCACGATGCGTCCTGAATCTAACTGAGCTACGTGATAATCTTTGTGTCTCCGACAATGAAATACATCGCGGATTCCGACACGGAAAGTGTCAGAAAGCTGACATCCTTGACGGATTTCCGCATGCACTGACGGAGATGCAAAAAAATCCCTGTTAGTACAGACGGATTCTCGCATTCTGGCTACCAGCAGAGAACTGTAAACGAGAAAACAGCCAAGAGGACATTTCACCATCAGCAAACGCTGACCGTGAGGTGTCCTCTTTCTATATCCTGATAACGCAAGTATACCACTACCCTTGACAAAGGAGAAGAATGTCATGGAACATAAAGCTGCTTCGTTTGAAGTTCCCGAACTGGAAAGAACTCTAGCCAAAAAGAAAAAGCGATATGTCAATTATAAAGAAGGAATGGCACTTTACTCAATGGGAAGGGACTCCTTCCGCAAGCTGGCAAAAGATGCTCACGCACTCCTCCGCATAAAAAAGATGGCGATTGTTGATCTGGACATTCTGGACGATTATCTGGAACAGCATCGCTGCAACAACTGAGTCAGAATATTCTTACATAGCGCACTTTCCATCCGAAGGTGCGCTTTTTCTTTTACCCTGAAACAGTCAAAGGAGGTTTCCACATGAAGAAGCACTCACAGTTGAAAATTCGAGGACACACCAAATGACGCTCGACTATTTCTATGGGCAGTCGGGCGAACTGTTTTCCTACTTCCGCATCCCAAAGGCATTGTTTCAGGACAGCCGTTTCCGGCAGCTCTCCACGGATGCCCGGACGCTGTACGGTATCCTGCTCGACCGCATGAGCCTGTCGGTCAAAAACGGCTGGATGGACAAGCAGGGGCGGGTGTATATCATCTACACTGTCCGGGAAGTGCAGGAATCGCTCTGCTGCGCCGAACACAAGGCGGTCAAGCTGTTCCGGGAACTGGAGCAAATCGACCTAATCGAGCGCAAGCGGCGCGGTCTGGGCAGACCCAGCCTGATTTACGTCAAAGACTTCACCACAGGGCTGTCAAAAACGCACAATCTGAATTGCGCAAACAGCAATTCAGGCGTTGCCCAAAGCGCAGTTCAGGAGCGGCAAAAACCGCAAGCAAATAAGACTGATAAGAATAAGACAGAGATGAATAAACCTGAT
>OLRY01001156.1_pt1 | contig 26800 bp, 29 predicted proteins | sample 1672541 | NCBI WGS metagenome assembly OLRY01 (sample SAMEA3136697, study PRJEB25190) | human gut metagenome | biome: human gut; feature: human-associated habitat; material: faeces | place: Austria | collected 2013 | reverse complement strand
ACATCGTCTCTTCCGGCGATGAACCATGCCACAAGACATACCGCAAATGCACTGAGCTGCACCCATCCATTTGACACCCACATTCCTGTCGTCTTTGTTACCTGGGTGTTAAATACCCCCTGCACACTCATCAGCGCTCCCGACAGCAGGGCAATAAAAAATCCGGTCATCTTTCATACCTCCTTTTCTTCTGAAAGTATATCCGATGACCGGCTCTTTTATTCTCTTATTTTTATCAGGCACCGACTTTATGCAAGTGTTTTTTTCAGGATCTCTGCCATCTCATCTACCTGTTCTTTACCGATAACAAGCGGTGGGATCATTCGGATCACATCTGTTCCAGCTCCGATGATCAGAAGTCCTTCTTCCAACGCTTTGGCTGTCACTTCACCCAGCGGCTTGGTGATCTGAAGTCCCTGGATCAATCCTCTTCCCTTTACTTTAACGGCTGCATCGCAGGTATCCACGATTTCCTGCAGTTTCTGTGTCAGATATGGTGCGATTTCATTGACATGATCGAGCATATGCTCTTTTTCAAAGATCTCAATAGTCTTGCTGACCGCTGCACAGCAAAGTGGGTTTCCACCATATGTAGTTCCGTGATCTCCCGGTACCAGCGAATTATCTGCAACTTCTTTTGTCATCGCAAATGCGCCGACCGGAACACCGCTTCCGATTGCTTTCGCCATTGTCATGATATCCGGTGTGATTCCCATCTGCTGCCATGCAAACCATGCACCGCTTCGTCCCATACCACACTGTACTTCATCGCAGATCATCAGGATTCCGTTCTCATCACAGATCTTACGGATTCCCTGCATAAATTCTTTTGTCGCTGCGTTGATTCCGCCTTCGCCCTGGATTGTTTCCAGAATGATCGCGCAGGTCTTATCATTTACCAGTGCTTTTACACTGTCAAGATCATTGTAGATTGCAAAATGTACACCAGGCATAACCGGTTCAAATGGCTCTCTGTATTCTTTGTGTCCGGTAAGTGCAACTGCACCCATACTTCTGCCGTGGAATGAATTCTCCATTGCAATAAATTCATAACGTCCGGTTTTTTTTGTGTACGCATATTTTCTTGCAGTTTTGATCGCACCTTCGATTGCTTCTCCACCACTGTTTGTGAAGAATACCTTGTACATACCGGTGATCTTTTTCAGATCTTCTCCTGCTTTACCGCAGGTTGTATTATAATACAGGTTTGATGTATGGATCATCTTGTCAATCTGAGCCTTTAATGCATCATTAAATTCCTTGTTGTTATATCCCAGAGAAGATACTGCATATCCTGCTGAGAAATCCAGATATTTCTTTCCTTCCGGATCATAGAGGTATGCGCCGTCTCCATGGTCCAGTACAACCGGATAACGGTTATAAGTTTTTAAAATCGCGTCGTCCTCTTCCTGCATATACTGATTTGCCATAAGAATTACCTTCTTTCTTTGTCTTCCCTTTAATCTTCTTCACCGTTTCTTAAAATTGCAGTTCCGATACCCTTCTTCGTGAAAATCTCAAGAAGCAGGCAGTGCGGAATTCTTCCATCCAGAATATGGACTCTGGACACTCCGTTTTCAATCGCTCCTACACAGTTCTGCAGTTTCGGGATCATTCCTCCGGAAATTGCTCCGCTTTCGATCAGTTCATTCGCCTGATCTACAGTAAGAGCTGTGATCAGAGAAGATTTATCCTCGTAGTCTCTGTATACCCCTTCAATATCAGAGAGGAACGCAAGCTTCTCAGCATGAACCGCTTTTGCGATCGAATAAGCTGCATCATCCGCATTGATATTATAAGTGTTGTAATCATCATCGATTCCGACCGGGCATACGATCGGGAGAAAATCTTTATCCAGAAGATCCAGAAGAACCTCTGCATTGACCTTCTTGATATCTCCTACAAATCCAACGTCCTGTCCTGTCATGGAAAGCTTTTTATCAACTCTTAAAAGTCCGCCGTCTTTTCCACTGACACCGATAGCACGGACACCAAGTTCTTCGACCATACGAACCAGATTTTTATTAACCTTGTTCAGTACCATCTCTGCAATTTCCATGGTCTCTGCGTCCGTCACACGAAGTCCGTCGATGAATTTCGGCTCCATTCCGGCTTTACTTACCCATTTACTGATCTCTTTTCCACCGCCGTGAACGATGATCGGTTTGAATCCAACCAATTTCAAGAATGTAACATCCTTGATGACATTTTTCTGGAGTTCTTCGTCCAGCATTGCACTTCCACCGTATTTTACAACGATGATCTTACGGTTGAAACGCTGAATATAAGTAAGCGCCTCAATCAGAACTTCTGCTTTGTCCAGATACTGCTGCATATCCTGATCCATTTTGCTTACCTCCTAGCTTCTGTAATCTGCATTGATGTCAATATATCCGTGAGTCAGGTCACATCCCCATGCGGTTGCGCTTTCGCTTCCCATCTTCACATCAGCAACTGCTTTTACTTCTTCCTGTGAGAGGATCTCCGTTGCTTTTTCTTCACTGTAATCTACCGCTGTACCATTTTCGATGATCTGGATCTTTCCTGCCTTGCTCTCAAAGAACAGATCCACCTTTTCCGGGTCAAACTGTGCTCCGGAATATCCCATTGCACAGAGGATTCTTCCCCAGTTTGCATCATGTCCTGCAATTGCTGCCTTGGTAAGATTTGAGCATACAATTGATTTTGCAAGTGTCTTTGCAGTCTCTTTTGTATCTGCACCAACTACAGTTACTTCAAATAAAGCAGTTGCTCCTTCTCCGTCCCCTGCGATCTTCTTTGCAAGGTATTCGTTGATCTCATGCAATGCTTCCGCAAAGGTCTTATAGCTTTCACTGTCTACCGTGATCACTTCATTTTCAGCCATTCCGTTTGCAAGAAGAACTACAGAATCATTTGTAGAAGTATCTCCGTCTACGGAAATCATATTGTATGTATCATTGACATCATCACTGAGGGCTTTCTGAAGTGCCTCTTTTGTAATTGCTGCATCTGTTGTGATAAAGCTGAGCATGGTGCACATATTCGGATGGATCATACCAGATCCTTTTGCCATACCACCGATGGTAACGGTCTTTCCGGCAACCTCGATCTCTACTGCGATCTGTTTTTCACAGGTATCAGTCGTCATGATTGCTTTTGCTGCCTCAGTTCCGTTTGCCAGTGTATCATTTTTCTTTTCAGCAAGAGCCTTTACCCCTGCCACGATGCGATCAATTGGAAGCTGCTTTCCAATGACACCGGTCGATCCGATCAGTACACCGTCTGCATTAATTCCAAGAGCTTCTGCTGCCGCATCTGCTGTGTCCTTGCAGTAGCCAAATCCTTCCGCACCGGTACATGCATTGGCAATTCCGGAATTGACGATCACAGCCTGTGCTTTCGCACCACTCTTTACAACCTGCTGATCCCATTTTACGCATGCTGCCTTTACAACGTTTGTAGTAAATGTTCCTGCACATTCACATGGAACCTGGCTGTAGATCATTGCCATGTCGGTTCTGTCCTGATATTTGATCTTTGCTGCTGTTGATGCTGCCTCAAATCCTTTTGCTACGGTCACACCGCCTTCGATAATCTTCATCGTATATAGCCTCCTTTAGCCCTCTTCGATAAATGCTGTAATATTTTCCTCATTTAAAACAAACTCATAGTAGTTGACATCCGGTCTCTTGGTCCATCCGATCGTATTCCAGAACGTATTGCCGATATCATTCTTGGTAAATGCGATCAGTGTGATCTTGTTGATATGTTCCTCTTTCAGAGCTGACATTGCATAGGCAACCATGCTCTTTCCGATCCCATGACAGCGGTACGCCGGATCTACACATACATGATAAAAACATCCGGTTCTTCCGTCGTGTCCGCAGAGGATTCCTCCTACTACTTTTCCGTCTATTTCGGCGATCACACTGGTTGTCGGATTCCTTTTCAGGAATCGTTCCACGCCTTCTTTTGAATCATCTATGCTCCGGATTCCAAATCCTTTGATCCGCATCCAAAGTGCATGAAGCTGGTCATAATCTTCTACTGTCATCGCACGAATAATTGTTGTCATATATTTTCCATTCCTTTTCTTTTTCTGCCATGTTCTACGGGAACATCGGAACCAGATCAAGACCTTCACTTTCCGGAAGTCCAAAGATCAGGTTCATGTTCTGTACAGCCTGTCCTGCTGCACCTTTTACCAGGTTGTCGATCGCACCCATCATAATGATACGGTTTGTTCTCGGATCGATCTTAAATCCGATATCGACATAATTGCTTCCTTCTACCCATCTTGTTTCAGGTGGTGTTTCGTTTTCTAATACTCTTATAAACTGTTCTTTTTTATAATATTTTACATTTTTACCAATTACTTTAAATAATTCAGCTGAAGTGATTTCTTCCATGTACATACATCCTTTCAAAATTAATTACATGATTTATTTTCTAACTTTATAGGTTAAAATTCAATCAAGTACAAGCAACAAAATGTCATCAACAATGACAAAATACCATAAATTATATAAATCTATAGGGTATGGCTTAACCTAAATAATTAAAATATCAAAAAAAATTATAAAAGTAAAGCAAAACAAATAATTTAAGACAAAATTTTAAAAAACAGAAAACAATTGCCATAAGCCAATAAGAACAAGTAAAAAACCAGAAAGCATAGAACAAGCAAAATCAGAAAAACCTATAAAACAACAAACTTTTTTACCAATAAGTATACCAACACGCAAAAACATAAACTGAAAAACACTAATCAAAATAGGAAACAAAATATAAGAAGAGCCAATTAGACTAGAACTAATACCAATACAAAAATTATCTAAAGAAAGAGCAAAACCAAGAAAAACAGACTCTTTAGGATCAATCAAATTCGAATTATTAAAATCAAAATCATTTTGATTCCCAGATTTTTTTTCAAAAAAAGATTTAACAATAACAAAAAACCCAATTATAAACAAAATAAAACAACCAATTAATTCAGTAATAAACTCTGGTAAAAAATCCAATAATATTTTACCAAAAAAAACAGATATAAAAGAAACCAGTAGTGAAATTATAAACAAAATTATAGTACTAGAAAAAGAAATCTTTTTATCTTTAATACCATATGTAACACCAATTCCAAGTGAATCAATGCTACTAGAAATAGCCAAAATAAAGCAATTTATAAGCATTACAATCCCTCCAGTGTATAATATGAAAAAATTCGACAAAAGTTTCAAAAAAACCAGAATATAAAAAATAAAAAAATTGTGCATAAATAAAAAAGACAAGCATAATATAAACTAAAGACAAGCAAAGGAGAGGATAAAAATGTGGCAAACATTAAAAAAAGAAGAAACAATAGAAAAGTTAAACACCAATGAAAAACAAGGATTAACAGAAGAACAAGTAAGAAAAAAACAAGAAAAAGAAGGAAAAAACAAATTAGAAGACAAAAAAAAAGAAAGTATACTAATAAAATTCATCAAACAATTTAACGACTTTATGATAATAATATTAATAATAGCATCAATAATATCAGCAATAGTTTCAAAAATGCAAGGAGAAAATGACTATATAGACTCATTCATAATAATAGCAATAGTAATATTAAATGCAATAATTGGAGTAATACAAGAAGCAAAAGCAGAAAAATCAATAGAAGCACTAAAACAGTTAACACCACAAAAATGCAAAACAATAAGAGAAGGAAACATGAAAGAAATAAATGCAGAAGAATTAGTAAAAGGAGACATAATATTACTAGAAGCAGGAAACTATGTGCCAGCAGACTGCAGACTACTAGAAACATACAACCTAAAAATTGAAGAATCAAGTTTAACAGGAGAAAACCTACCATCAGAAAAAGATGCAAACTATATATGCAATAAAGAAGAACAATTAGGAGACATGAAAAACATGGCATTTATGGCAAGCACAGTAGTAAATGGACATGCAAAAGCAGTAGTAACAGAAACAGGAATGAGAACAACAGTAGGAAAAATAGCAAATATGATGATAGAAAACGAAGCACCAGAAACACCAATCCAAAAAAAATTAGAGCAAGTAGGAAAAATATTAGGAATAGCATGTTTAGCAATATGCATACTAATTTTCTTAATAGGGATAATAAAAAAAATAGAACCAATAGAAATGTTTATGACATCAGTAGGATTAGCAGTAGCAGCAATACCAGAAGGATTACCAGCAATAGTAACAATAGTACTATCAATAGGAGTAACAAAAATGTCCAAAAAGAATAGCATAATAAGAAAACTACCAGCAGTAGAAACATTAGGAAGCAGTAGTGTAATCTGTTCAGACAAAACAGGAACACTAACACAAAACAAAATGAAAGTAGTAGAAACAAAAACAACAGACGAAAAAAAGATGATAGAATATGCAACACTTTGCACAGACTGTGAAATAACACAAAACCACAAGGTAATAGGAGAACCAACAGAAAAAGCAATAGTAGAAAAAGCATTAGAAATAGGAATAAACAAAAGAACCACAGAAGACCAAATGCAAAGAATAGCAGAAATACCATTTGACTCAACAAGAAAAATGATGACAACAATACATAAAAAAGGAAACAAATATATAGTTATCACAAAAGGAGCACCAGATATATTAATCGAAAGATGTGAAATAACAAACAAAGCAGAAATAAGAAAACAAAATTTAGAAATGGCAAATAAAGCACTAAGAGTAATAGCAGTAGGATACAAAGAAATAACAACATTACCAAATAAAATAACAAGTGAGAATACAGAAACAAACTTAAAATATCTAGGATTAATAGGCATGATAGATCCAGCAAGAGAAGGAGTAAAAGAAGCAGTAAAAACATGCAAAAAAGCAGGAATAAAAACAGTAATGATAACAGGAGATCACATACAAACAGCAAAAGCAATAGCAAAAGAACTAGAAATAATGGGACAAAATGACAAAGCAATAACAGGACAAGAATTAGACAAAATAACACAAAAAGAATTAGAAAAAAATATAAAAGAATACTCAGTATTTGCAAGAGTCACACCAGAACATAAAGTACGAATAGTAAAAGCATGGCAAAAAACAGGAGCAGTAGTAGCAATGACAGGAGACGGAGTAAATGACAGCCCAGCACTAAAAAATGCAGACATAGGAATAGCAATGGGCAAAAATGGAACAGACGTAGCAAAAAACGCATCAGACATGATACTAACAGACGACAATTTTGTAACAATAGTAGAAGCGGTAAAACAAGGAAGAAATATATATGACAACATAAAAAAAGCAATACATTTTCTAATAGCAACAAATATAGGAGAAATAGTCACAATATTTATGGGATTAATATTAGGAATGAAATCACCATTATTAGCAATCCAACTATTATGGATAAATTTAGTAACAGACTCTTTACCAGCCATAGCATTAGGACTAGAACCAGAGGAAAAAGACATAATGAACAGAAAACCAATAGACAGCAGAAAAGGAATTTTTTCAGACGGACTATGGAGCAAAATAATAATAGAAGGAATAATGATAGGAATGTTAACACTAATTTCATTTAGCATAGGAAACAAATACTATAGCCTAGAAATAGGAAGAACAATGGCATTTATAACAATAGGAATGTTAGAATTAATACACAGTTTCAACATAAAAAGTGACAAATCAATATTAGAAGTAGGGATAATGGAAAACAAATACCTAATAGGAAGTTTCTTACTAGGAGTATTTGTACAAAATATAGTAGCAATAATACCAACATTTGCAGACATTTTTGAATTACATACACTAAACAGTACACAATGGATAATAACAATAATAATTTCATTTATGCCAATACCAATAATGGAATTACAAAAATTGGTAAATAAAGAACGATTAAGCAAAAAGAATATAACAAAAATAAACTATAAAGAAAAAACAATTTATTAAAAGAAAGGAAATTTGTATGATTAATTATTTAAAATCTTCAATCTCAATTTCTTCATATAATGGATGCACAATAAATTGTAAATACTGTATTTTAAGTTCCTTAGGAAACAGAGAAAACGTAAGAAAAGTAGAAGACGAAAAAGAACTTGTAAAAAAACTATTATCATTAAAGCTATATTCACCAGAAATACCAATATCAGTAAACAATCAAACAGACCCACTACTAAACAAAGAAATATTTAACAGCACAATAAAAATTTTAAAAGAAATGGAAAAAAACGAAGTACCAAATCCAATACTAATAATAACAAAAGGATATATAACAGAAGAACAAATAAAACAAATAGAAAAAATCGACTTAAACCTTATAATATTATACACATTTTCAGGGTTATCAGAAAAACTAGAAAACAGAAATGAAAAATCGCAAATAGAAACACTAAAAAAGCTATCAAAACTACAAAACTGTAAACTAATAAATTACTACAGACCAGTTATAGAAGGCATAAACAGTGATAAAGAAACAATTGAACATATAGCAAAAATAGTAACAAAATATTGTAGAGCAAGTATAGTATCAGGAATACGCATGAACACACATTTAAAGCAAATTTTCGAAAAAAATGGAATAACAATACCAGAAAAATATGACACAGACCACAAAGTATTATATCCAGAAACATACAATAAAATAAAAGAAATTTTTAAACAAACAAAAAAAGAATATCCAGTATTCAAAAAGACCTCATGTGGAGTAAGCTATATATGTGGAAAACCAGACTATAATGGACACAGTGCACGAATACACTACTGCAATCCAAACTGTATAAGTTATCCAGTATGTATAGGAACAAACAAAATAGGATTTTGCAATCCAGACTGTCCAAATTTTAAAGTATGCAAAAAAGAAAGCCAAAAAATAATCACAGAAAATGAATTCAAAAACTTATTAAAAAAGATAGGCAAAGAAACCAATACATTTGAAATAAGAGAAAATTATATAGAATTACACGGTACATTTTGGCAAGAAGAAGTTTCATATTTAAGACATATATGCAAGAAAAACATCAAAGCAGACAAATTATTAAAAAGAGAAGACGAATTTTTGCTAAGTTTATAACAAAATCTGAAAACAAAACACCAGAAAATACAAAAACAAACAAAATAAAAAAATAAAAAATATTGTAAAACAAAAAGAAATGTAGTAAAATTGTAATTCAGTGAGCAAAGGAGCCAAAAAACAAAGAAGCAAAAAAATAAAAGAGTAAAAAAAAAAGATCAGAAAAGCAAAGGAAAAATAAAAGCCAAGGAGGAAAAATGATAGAATCAAAACCATGGGAATGGAGCAAACTAAATGAAGAAGGACAAAAAAAGTGGAAAGAACCAAGCATAGAATCATACTATTTAATAAACAGATGGAAAAAACAAAACAAAAAAGACTTCCTAGACATAGGATGTGGACTAGGACGACATACCATACAATTTGCCAAAAAAGGATTTAATGTAAATAGCATAGATTTATCAGAAGAAGCAATAAAAACAACAAAAGAATGGTTAGAAAAAGAAGGACTAAAAGCAAATGTAAAAAAATCAGACATGATACAATTACCATACAAAAAAGAAAGTATAGACTGCATATTATGCAGAAATGTAATATCACACACAGACACAGAAGGAATAAAAATAATAATAGAACAAATTTATAATATTTTAAGAAAAGATGGAGAATGTTTTTTAACACTAGGTTCAAAAAATGCAGAAACATTTAAAAACAAAAATAACCCACAAAAAGACGAAAACACAGCAATAAGAATGGACGAAGGACCAGAAAAACGGAATACCACACTTTTATGCAGATATAAAAATAATACCAGAACTATTTAAAAAATTCAAAATAGAATATTTATCACAAGTACAAGACATAATCCAGAAAAAAGATGGAAAAATACAAACATATTGGCACTATCTACTATTAATACGAAAGGAAAGTGATAAAAATTAATAATATTTTAGTAACAATTACTGGAGCAAGTGGAGCAGGAAAAAGCACAATTATAAAAAAATTAATACAAAGAGATTCAGAAAAATATATACAAATCCCAACATACACAACAAGGCCATTAAGAAAAGGCGAAAAACAAGGAGAACAACATTACTTTATACAAAAAGAAGAATATAAAAAATTAAAAGAAAAAGAAAAGATATTAGCATGCTCAACAGTAGAAGGAGAATTTTATGGCACACCCCAAATAGACCTAAACAATCCAAAATACACAGACAAATGCATAATAATAGACATAGGAGCAAAAGGAATAGAAGAATTAAAACAAATATATAAAAACATAATCCCAATATATGTAATGCCACCAACACAAGAACGAATAAAGCAAAACAGAAACCAAAACAGATTACAAAGAAGTCTAAAACAAATAAAATATGCGGAAAAAGTATGCAAATGGCTAGTAATAAACGAGGAATTAGAAAAAGCAACAGATGACATAGAAAAAATAATATTAATAATCCAAAAAAGTGGAAAAAAAGTGGAAAAGATAACAAAAAAAGATATAGAATATTTATATAAAAAAAGTATGAAAAATCCAGTAAACAAAAGATTTTTAGAAGAATTTTATCAGCAAGAAGAACAAGCAGAGGAACAAAAAACAAAAAATAAACAAGAACAAAAGAAAAAAACAGAAACAAAAAAAGAAAAAGAAACAGAAGAAATAAGCATATAAAATAAAAAAGCAAGGGGAGGAAAAACAACATGAAAAAATTAAACAAATGGGTAGATGTCAGAAAAAAACAAGTAAGAGAAGTAACAGATATGGACATAACAATAAAAAAATTAGAAGAAAAAAACACATACATAACATTAAAAGAGGTAAAAGCAGTAGAACAACCATATAGTGTATATATAAACGGAGAAAGAGTAAAAAAATTAGACAAAGATTTTACAATCATAGAATACACACCACTAGACAAAAAATACAATGTAAGAATACATGTAAATGACAAAAAAGAAATATTAGAATATTACTTTGACATAATAGCAGAAAACAAAATAAAAGACGGAATACCATTTTACAATGACTTATACTTAGACGTAGTATATTTTCAACCAGCAGCAACCAAAGAAGGCACATACATACAATTAGTTGACTGCAATGAATTAGAAGAAGCATTAAAAGAAAACATCATAGACAAAGAGCAATTTGACATGGCATATATAGAAGCAGAAAAACTAATGAAAGAATTAAAAGAAAAGAAAAACTGGTATGTAAACAGAGGACTAGAAGACTACTGGAAAATAAAAAAGCAACAAAACGAAAACTCAAAAATTATTAGTTAAAAAATAGAGGTTACAATTCACAATTTCAAAAACAAAAAGCACTAAAATAGTAGAAAAATAGGAAATTTTTAGAAGAAAAGTGATTGACAAACCTAAAAAAACGTGATAAAATAGCACTGTTCAAAAAAAGTGTTATTTTTTTTGAATCTCTACTCACAAAACCAAAAGTGGGTTAAAAATCCAAAGGGAGGTGAAATCAATGAATAAATACGAAAGTGTTATCATTGTAAATCCAAATTTAGACGAAGCAGGAGTAAAAGCATTAGAAGATAAATTTACAGGATTAATCAATGAAAATGGAAAAGTAGAATCAATCGACAAAATGGGAAAAAGAAAATTAGCTTATGAAATCAAAAAACAACAAGAAGGAATATACGAAGTAATCAATTTTGAATCAAAACCAGAAGCTATAGCAGAATTAGAAAGAATCTACAGAATAACAGATGATATAATGAAATATATCATAGTAAAAAAAGGATAATAGTCCAAAAAACAATTAAATAAAGAAAAGGGACCTTTATTTAAAGCAAAGAAAGGTGATAGAAAATGAACAAAGTAATATTAATGGGAAGATTAACAAGAGACCCAGAAGTAAGATACACACAAACAAACAACACACTAGTTGCATCTTTTAGTTTAGCAGTAAACAGAAGATTTGTAAGACAAGGAGAAGAAAGACAAGCAGACTTCATAAATATTGTAGCATGGAGCAAACTAGGAGAATTTTGCAGTAAATACTTTAAAAAAGGTCAACAAGTAGGAATCATCGGAAGAATCCAAACAAGAACATGGGACGATGATCAAGGTGTAAAACACTATGTAACAGAAGTAGTAGCAGAAGAAGCATATTTTGCAGACAGCAGAAGAGAAGGAAACGGAGATGCAGGAGTATTCGAAAACACTTTTGGAACAACAGCACCAGGAGCAATGGGCTCAGACTTTGAAGTAACATCTTCAACAGATGATTTACCATTCTAGTACTGAAAGGGGGAAATAAAAAATGGCAGACAAAAAACAAAATAGAAGAAACAACAAAAATTATGATGATGATTATAATCCAAGATTCAGAAAACAAAGAAAAAAGGTATGTGTATTATGCAGTGACAAAAATTTCGAATTAGACTACAAAAACGCAGATCAATTAAAGAAATTTGTTAATGATAAAGGAAAAATATTACCAAGAAGAACAACAGGAGCTTGCAGCAAACATCAAAGAGACATAACAACAGCAGTAAAAAGAGCAAGACACATAGCAATACTACCTTATGCACAAAACTAATTTTATTATTATAAAAAAAACCGTTGAAATATCAACGGTTTAAATTTTTTGTTTAGATAGCAAACAAAGCAAACTGCTTTGTCAGTTCATCAAGTAACTTTTTGTCTTTTGGCTTATACACATAAATGTGAATAACCTGACCATAATTCACATCATTAGAACGAAAAACGCTAAATGACGAATTCAAAGGAATATCCCGAGAACAAGAAATATTATACTCAGAAAGAATATAAGCATTCTTTTTTGGGAAACTACCCTTAATTAAGCCAATTTCTAATTTAAGTGACGGTCTATCCAAATCGCTGTAAAGGAAAGCGATAGAAAAATGATTATCACTGCTCACACTTATGTGCGAACGAACACCAGAAGCTAACATAGAATTGATGATATTTGCAAAATACGCAATCTCATCAAAAGGTTTCCTTAATTCAAATTTAACATCCAACAAAGGAGAAGAATTATTAAATTTGACAGGTGGAAACTTTGCCAGTTTACAGGTATTATCCGGTAAATCATTATACGAATCACAAATATAAATTGTAATAAATTTACCAGTAGAATCCGATTCGAAAAACAGAATAGATTTTGAAAAATCAACCGAAGAAACAAAATTTTCTGTTTCAAAATCAATTAAATCAACATCTCTGTTTAAGGTAACAGAAGGATATTTCCTGCATCTGTAAACATTAATAGTAATGTAATCAATATCTTTTGACTTTCCGATTTTCAATTCTGCATGGTTCCCTTTACCAGAAATCATCATTTTGTTAAACAAATAACAAATAGACTCTAACTCTGGAAAAGGAGACCGAAGATTAAAAGTTACTTTTTCTCTCATATAAAGAGCCTCCTTATAAATAATAAATTTCCCAACTGGGATTAAATATAGTATACCACAATTAACATAAATATACAACACACAAATACTTAGAAATCAATAAATGTTGCAAAAAAAAACAAAATATAGTAAAATATTAAATATAAAAAAAGAAAAAAACAAAAAAGAAATCAAAACTAATTCAAAAATCATAAAAAATATAAACATAAAATAAGGAGAAAAATAAAAATGAAAAAAATAGAAGAGATAACAAAAAAAATAGAAAAAGAAATAGAACCAGAATTTAAGAAAATAGAAAAAATATGCGAAAAAAATAGCATAAAAGTAATAAAAGCATTTCAAGAATGTAATTTACAAGAAATGCACTTACAAACATCAACAGGATACGGAATAGACGAACCAGGAAGAAATAAAATAGAAGAAATATATGCAAACATATTCAAAGCAGAAGACAGCTTAGTAAGAGCACAATTCATATCAGGAACACACGCACTAGCAATCACCCTATCAGCACTATTAAGACCAAATGACACAATGATAAGCATCACAGGAGCACCATATGACACACTACAAACAGTAATAGGATTAGGAGAAAATCCAAGTAAAAGTTCATTAAAACAATACGGAGTAAAATACGAACAAATAGAATTAGTAAATGATGAATTTAATGAAAAAGCAATACAACAAAGACTAAGCAACAAAGATGTAAAATTAATAGAAATACAAAGATCAAGAGGATATTCAACAAGAAAAAGCATAAATATAGACAAAATAGAAAAAATAATAAAGAAAATAAGAGAAGTAAATAATGAAGTAATAATAATGATAGACAACTGCTATGGAGAATTTGTAGAAGAAAAAGAACCAATAGAAGTAGGAGCAGACATAGCAGTAGGATCATTAATGAAAAATTTAGGAGCAGGAATAGCAACAAGTGGAGCATATATAGTAGGAAAAAAAGAATTAGTAGAACTATGCGCAGAAAGACTAACAGCACCAGGAATAGGAAAAGAAATAGGACCATCACTAAACCAAAACACAAACTTACTAAAAGGACTATTCTTTGCACCACAAGTAGTATCAAGTAGCTTAAAAACAGCAATATTTGCAAGCAAAATATTAGAAGAATTAGGATATAATGTAGAACCAAAATATAACGAAAAAAGAGCAGATATAGTACAAACAATACACTTAGGAAGCAAAGAAAAATTAATAAAATTTTGCCAAGGAATACAAAAAGGATCACCAATAGACAGCAACGTAATCCCAGAACCAGGAGAAATGGGAGGATATGAAGACAAAGTAATAATGGCAGCAGGAACATTCACAGAAGGATCAACAATAGAACTAAGTTGCGATGGACCAATTAGAGAACCATATATAGCATATATGCAAGGAGGGCTAACTTATGAATATGGTAAATATGGAATATTAAAAGCAATAGAAGAAATGGAAAACAATAAATAAAACAAAAGAATGGAAACAGAAAAAATAAAAAAAGTAAAAAGGAATGATAAAAGTTGAAAACAGTAATAATAGGTGGAGGACCAGCAGGAATGATGTCTGCAATAAGTGCAGCAGAAAATAGAAGCCCAAAAGACGAAGTAATAATTGTAGAAAAAATGAACATGCTAGGAAAAAAACTACTAATAACAGGAAAAGGAAGATGTAATATAACATCATCTTTAGAAATGGAAGACTTCATAAAAAATACACCAGGAAATGGAATGTTCTTATATAGCAGTTTTCAACAATTTACAAACAAAGATATAATAAACTTTCTAAAAAAACAAGGACTAGAAGTAAAAGAAGAAAGAGGAAGCAGAATATTCCCAATAACAGATAAATCAACAGACGTATTAAACTGTTTTATAAATAGATTAAAAGAATTAAAAGTAAAAATATATTTGAATGAAAATGTCGAACAAATAATAACACAAAAAACAGAAGAAGAACAAAAAGTAATAGGAATAAAAACAAACAAAAGAAAAATAGAAGCAGACAAAGTAATACTAGCAACAGGAGGAAAAAGCTATCCACTAACAGGCTCAACAGGAGAAGGATACAAAATGGCAAAAGAGCTAGGACACACAATAACAGAAATAAAACCATCACTAGTACCATTAGAAACATATGAAGTAGAAAAAGAATTACAAGGGCTATCATTAAAAAATGTAAAAATTCAATTAAAAGATACATCAAAAAAACGCATAATATATGAAGACTTTGGAGAAATGATATTTACACACTTCGGAGTATCAGGACCAACAATATTAAGTAGTTCAGCACATCTAGTAAGATATAAAAATATAGAAAATCTTTTTAAAGAAAGAAAAATAATATTAAAAATAGATTTAAAACCAGCACTATCAGAAGAAAAATTAAACGACAGAATACTAAGAGACTTTGAAGAAGAAAAAAACAAGCAATTCAAAAACAGCCTAAACAAACTATTACCACAAAAAATGATAAATTCAGTAATAAAAAAGAGTAAAATAGATCCACAAAAACAAGTAAACACAATAACAAAACAAGAAAGAACAAGACTAATAGAAGTATTAAAAGGATTTGAATTAGAAATAAAGAAATTCAGACCAATAGAAGAAGCAATAATAACAAGTGGAGGAATAAAAATAAAAGAAATAAATCCAAAAACAATGGAATCAAAAAAAGTAAAAGGACTATATTTTGCAGGAGAAATAATAGATGTAGACAGTTACACAGGAGGATTCAATTTGCAAATAGCATATTCAACTGGATATGTAGCTGGAAAAACAAAAATCTAGCTATAAGTAAAAGGGAGGATAAATGGAAAATTTTATCACAATAAAAGAAAATGTAATAGCAGAAATCACAGAAAAAAAATCAAAATTCATAGCAAATCTAATAAAAGTAGAAAACAAGCAAGACGCAGAAGAAAAAATCAATAAAATAAAAAAAACATACCATGACGCAAGACATAATTGTGTAGCATACCGAATAATAGAAGAAAACAAGATTATAGAAAAATCAAGTGACGATGGAGAACCATCAGGAACAGCAGGAGGACCAATGCTAAACATACTACAAAAAAATAACTTATGCAATATATTAGTAATAGTAACAAGATATTTTGGAGGAATATTATTAGGAACAGGAGGACTAGTAAGAGCATATTCAGAAACAACCCAAAAAGCCATAGAAAACGCACAAAAAATAGAAATGATATTAGGAACAGAAATGGAAGCAAAAGTAGAATACAGTGAATACGAAAAATTTAAATATTATTGCCAAAAAAATCAAATAAAAATAGAAAAAGTAGAATATAATGAAAAAATAAATTGTAAAATAGCATTAGAAAACAAAGTAAAAAATAAAATAATAAAAGATTATGAAACAAAAAAAATAAATTTAGAAGAATTAAATGAAATAAATAAAAAAATTATAGAAAAAAGTATAATAAAATGACATTTTTATAAAAATAAATAGAAAATAATTCCAATATGCTTGCAATTCCAAAAAATAACATATATAATTCAAATATAAGATTTACAAAGTAAAAAAGTACAAAAAAGTACCAAAGAACGAAGTAAAAAACTTATAGAAAATAGGAGGGTGTAAGCATGAAAGAGAAAATAACGGTATTAATAGCAGACGACAATAAAGATTTTAGCCAAACTCTTGCAGGATACTTAGAAAAGCAAGAAGATATGGAGGTTATAGGAATGGCAAAGGATGGCGCAGAGGCAGTAGAAATGATAGCAAACACAATACCAGATATAGCATTAATAGATATCATTATGCCACACTTAGATGGCATAGGAGTATTAGAGAAAATAGGAAAATTAAATCTACCAAAAAGACCAACATGTATAATGCTTTCAGCTGTTGGTCAAGATAAAATAACACAAAGAGCAATTTTACTAGGAGCAGAATACTATGTAGTAAAACCATTTGACATAGAGGTACTAATAAAAAGAATAAGACAAATAAAAAATTATGTACCAACTAACAACAGCAACAGTTTCATAGCAAGAGAAAACAAACAATACATAGAAATACCAGAAGAAAAAAAGAGAGAAAAGAAAAATTTAGAAGCACTAGTAACAAACATTATACACGAAGTAGGAGTACCAGCACACATAAAAGGATATCAATATTTAAGAGAAGCCATAATAATGGTAGTAAACGACATAGATGTAATAAATCAAATAACAAAAAGTTTATATCCAGAAATAGCAAGTAAATATTGTACAACTCCAAGCCGTGTAGAAAGAGCAATACGCCATGCAATAGAAGTAGCATGGGGAAGAGGCCAACAAGAAGCAGTAGAAAACATATTTGGATACACAATATCAGCAAGCAAAGGAAAGCCAACTAATTCAGAATTTATAGCAATGATTGCAGACAAATTACGCTTAGAATTAAAAACAGCATAAAACAATACAAAACAGCATGAAAGCCTTGCAAGAAGCGGTTCAAGCAAACTTACAAAAATAGTTATAAACCTAAAAGGTACTAAAAATATATATAAATTATGTAAAAAATCTGCCACTATAGCAATAAATATATTTAAAATAAACCTATAAACTTTTCTTATTTATTGGTTCATGTTTTGATTATTAAAAATATGAATTTTAAATAGGAGGAGTTTTTTATTATGGAAAAAATTGAATATTTATTATAGTGTTAAAAACATTTTAGTTACTTGTATTTTAGAAAAAAGTATGCTAATATAGTGGCAACCTTTTCAAAGTCAGAAAGGTAAGTCTTTTACTAAAGGACGGAAAGGGGGCAAATGAGATGACGCAAGCCGAACTTATTCGAGATTTGATTGAAAAACTATTAGCAGAAAGAGATAAAAATAACGAACTTCAATCAAAACTTGAAGAATACAAAAAGAGTAAAGACTAATTGTTGTCATACATAGTCGAGTGGGGAAATTTGTTACAGGGTTTCCTCGCTTTTTTTGAGCATAAAAAAAGTAGATGTAGTTACAGATACATCTACAGCAAACAATATACACAAGCCGAACCAGAGTACATTGTTTAATGTACTTATATGATAGCATTTTTTTTTTTATTTGTCAAACATAATTTGAAAAAAAGTATGTGCAGTTACGATACACATACTATCAAATAATAGACACAACCAAAGCTAAATATATATTATAACAATCATAATGATATGTCAATCAATATTCGAAAATTTGACAATTTGAAATAAAAAATATATAATAAAGTTATGTAAAGAACCTAAAGGCTCTTACCAAAAAGCAAAAGAGAGGAAAAAGCACTATGGAAAACAACAATGTTCATAAGATGATGATAAAGAAAGAGAGGTACATTCAGTTCCGCTCTGACGTAGAAGCAGCTAAGAGAAAACTGCAAGGTGCCTCAACAAGTGAAGATATTGACGAAGCCATCATAGAATTAGCTAGTCTTATGAAACAGTCTTTTGAAGACAGTTTGTTAGACGAGATGATTGTATGGATAGCAGATGCGAGATTGAAAGCATGTAACTTACGTATGCATGATTACACACGTAAAGAAATGGTAAAGTTACTTGAGGATATGCTTAAAAGTTTAGATTCAATTATTGAAGCTGCTAACAAAAATACAAGAAATTTCCAAGATTGAAGACATCATCAAGAAGAATTTTAGCTAATATAGCCGAAATCTAGTAATCCTCGAAGGGAGTGAAAGTAATTTCACTCCCTTTTTCCATAATATAGTAAAGTTCTTTGAAAATTGCTATATATAAAAAAATACACAGAAATTTGCAAAGCAAAATTCACACACAAATAAAGACGAGGATTTTAAAATGTCTAAATAAGTACAATGTTATTAATATCCGCTTTTGTTCTATAAAAAATAAAACACAAAAAATACAAAAAACAAAAAAATGAACAAATTCAAATAAATTTATTTATCATAATATGTTAAAAAAATAAATAATATTACAACAATAGAAAATTTAACTTGTATAAACCTGAAAAAAATGGAAATAATAAAAATATATTAATCAAAGGGAGGAAAAAAATATGGAAACAAGCAACCTAAAAAACACAGTTATATTAAAAAGTATACCATCAAACATAATAGAAGAAGCAATAATTGTATTAAAGAAAAACATAAAAATAAAAGAATTTGAATTGCAAAACAAAAGAAAAACAGAAAGCACGACAGAAAAAAAAGAACAAAACCAAGATTATATAATAAAAGAAGCAGAAATGATAATAAATAACTACTGCAATAAAATAGAAAACAACCAAAAAAAAGAAAAAATACTAAAATCAATACAAAAGAAAAATAAAAGAATGAAAAAATATTTACTAATATTAATGATAATATCAATAATAGAAATGATAATAATAGTTTTAAAATAAAACAAGCTATCATAAAAACAAAAAACACCGAATACATTTTAAAAAAGAACTAGTTTAAAAGAACAAAGCTCACATAACTAGTTATACCTTTAAGCAAAGCGAAAAAAGGAACAAATTTTAAAATGAAACAAGGAGGTGTTTTTTTAATGGAAAAAACAATGTCAGTAGAAGAAAAAATAAAAAGAGCAGAAGAAATATATAATAGAAGAAAAGGAATAAACATAGAAGAAAACAGAACAGAAAAATTACACGTAAATGAACCAACAAAAGATGTAAAACTATTAAAAAAACTTATTATACAAATAATAATTTGTGGAATAATATATGGAACATTCTATATTATACAAAACAATAAATTCATATTTTCAGAAGATTTTTTAAACAAATCAAAAGAAATATTATCAGAAGACACAAACTTTGTAGAAATATACGAAAACATAAAAAACACAATACAATCATTTAATCAAGGAATAATAAACCAAACACAAAACAATAATAACCAACAAGAAAATCAAGAACAAAACAACAAAGAAACAGAAAATTCAGAAGGAAACACAGAAACAAAACAAGAAGAAAGAAGCAAAGAACAAGAAGGAATAGGAGGAGCAACAGAAGAACAAACGCCAAACCAATCACAAGAACAAACATCAAGCCAAACAGAAGAGCAAAAGCAAGAACAAATATCAAGTCAAACAAAAGAAGTAACACAAGAAGAACAAGATATAAATAATATAAAAAACACAACACAATTTATAAAACCAATAGAAGGAAAAATAAGTTCAACTTATGGATACAGAGGAGCAGCAACAGGAACAGTCCCGAAAAACCACACAGGAACAGATATTGCATCAAACACAGGAACAAAAATAAAATCAGCAACAGAAGGAGAAGTAGTATTAGCATCAGAAGAAGGAGACTACGGAAAACACTTAAAAATCATAATAGGAGAAGTAGCAATAATATATGCACATTGCAACCAATTATATGTAAAACAAGGAGACCACGTAACACAAGGACAAGAAATAGCAGAAGTAGGATCTACAGGAAATTCAACAGGACCACACTTACATTTTGAAATAAGATATCAAGAAAGAACAGTAGATCCACAAAAGATATTAGAAATTTAATTACGAAAAGAGAAATGAATATGAAATTTAAAATAGATTTAAAAATTTTTTTAATAACATTCTTATTTTTTATGACAAGTCAAATAAAAATATACATAACAATGATGATATGTGCAATTTTACACGAATTAGGACATCTAATAATGGGAATTATACTAGGAATGAAACCAGAAAAACTAGAAATAATACCAATAGGAATCAGAATAACATTTAAACTAAACATCAAAGACATAAACAAAAAAGTAAAAAAAGCAAACAAACTAGAAATAAAAAAGATTCTAATAGCAATAGCAGGACCAGCAATAAATATATTACTAATAATTATATCAGCAACAACAAAAATAAACATAATAGCAAAAATAAATTTTATATATGCAAATTTACTATTAGCAATAATAAATTTAGTACCAATATATCCACTAGACGGAGGAAGAATTTTAAAAGGAATAATAACAATTTTCAAAGGAAAACAAAAAGGAGAACAAACCATAAACATAATATCAATAATATCAACAATAATAACAACAATAATAGGAACAATAGCAGTAATCAACAACAAAAACATAGCAATAATATTTTTTATAATATATATATGGGCAATAGTAATAAAAGAAAATAAAAAATACAAAAATAGAAAAATAATATACGAATTATTAGAAAAAAACTATTGAAAAAACAGGAAAAAAATAGTAAACTATAATATATCAAAAAAGAGTACAAAAGTTACAAAAGAATAATTTTTAACTTAACCTGTGCCTTTGGAAAGGAAAGTGATAAAATGAAAAAAAACATAAGAAGTGAAAGAGGTATAACATTAACAGTACTAGTAATAACAGTAGTAGTATTATCAATACTAAGTTTTACAATAATAATAAACATGAAAACAAGAACAAACATTTCAAAATTATCACAATTAAAATCAGACATAAGTACATTAGAAGAAAAAGTATCAAATTTTTATAACAAATATGGAGAAATCCCAGCAGACATAGAATACACTAACACAAGTAGTTTAGAACCAATAATGAACAACAAAGAAAAAACAAGTGAAAGTAAATTTTATGTAATAGATTTACAAGCAATGAAAGGAATAAGTCTAAACTATGGAAGAGACTATGAAAATGTAAAAAACACAAATACACAAAAAGCAAATGAATATACAGACATATATGTAATAAACAACATTACACACAATATATTTTACATAAAAGGAATATCAACAGAAGAAAATGAAATATATTACACAAATTACAAAGAACCAAAAGATATACCAATAATATAGAAAAAATAACAATTAAGTAAGAACAAAAAGAAGCATATCAAAAAGGATATACCAAAAAGAGAAAATAAGTAAAAATTATGTAAAACATTGACTTTTTAGCAAAATCGTTATATTATATATAAGATAAAAAAAGCATGATAAATCCTAAGGAGGAAAGTTATGGGAGAAGTAATCGTAATAACATCAGGTAAAGGTGGAGTAGGAAAAACAACAACAACCGCAAATTTAGGAGCAAGTCTAGCAGTAGAAGGAAAAAAAGTAGCACTAATAGACACAGACATAGGACTAAGAAACTTAGATGTTGTAATGGGGTTAGAAAACAGAATAGTATATGACATAGTAGATGTAGTAGAAGAAAAATGTAAACTAAGACAAGCCCTAATAAAAGATAAAAGATTTAAAGAATTATACCTATTACCAGCTGCCCAAACAAGAGACAAGAGCGCTGTAAACGAAGAACAAATGAAAGAATTAACAAACAAACTAAAAGAAGAATTTGACTATATCTTAATAGACTGCCCAGCAGGAATAGAACAAGGATTTAAAAATGCAATTGCAGGAGCAGACAGGGCAATAGTAGTAACAACAGCAGAAATATCAGCAATAAGAGACGCAGACAGAATAATAGGATTATTAGAATCATCAGAAATCAAAAATCCAGAACTAGTAATAAACAAAATAAGACCAAGTATGGTAAAAAGAGGAGAAATGATGGATGTTGACGACATAGTGGACTTGCTATCTATAGACTTAATAGGAGTTGTACCAGATGACGAATACATAATAACACAAACAAACAAAGGAGAACCAGTAATACAAAACAGAAAAGCACCATCAGGAAAAGCATATATGGAAATAGCCAAAAGAGTATTAGGAGAAAAAATAGAAGTAACAATACCTAAAGAAGAAAAAGGTCTATTTGCCATGCTAAAAAAACTATTTAGAAAATAACAGATACATAAGTGGAGGGAGTAAAAAAGAATGTTTGAAAACATAATAAAATTCTTTAAAAATATAGGAAAAAAAGAAGAAAAAAACAACGAAACAGAAAACTCAAAAGATGCAGCAAAAGAAAGATTACATTTAGTACTAATGCAAGACAGAGCAAATGTATCTGCTGACTTCCTAGAATTAATGAAACAAGAAATAATAGAAGTAATAAAAAAATACATAGATGTAGACGAAGGTGCAATAGATGTAAGGCTAACAAACAAAGAAAACGAAGACGGAACAAACGGAGCACCAGCACTATATGCAAACATTCCAATAAAAAACATAAAAAACGAAGCAAGAAAAGTAGACAAAAAAGAGCTAGAAAAAAATAAAAACGAGCAAAAAGCTGAAATAGAAGAACAACAAGAAAATGCACAAAATAACCCAGAGCAAGAACAAAAAGAACAAAAGGAACCAAAAGAGCAACAAGAAGAAACAAAACTAGAAGAAGAAAAACAAGAAAACAAAGAAAGTGAAGAAAAAGAAGAAGCAAAAAAATAATCATAAGAAAAAATAGAAAAGCATAAGTCAATAAAAAAGAGGTAACCATGAGAAAAAGAGAATTAAAAAATGTAGAATGGGGAATTCTAATAATAGCTGTAATACTAACAATAATAGGACTAATAGCATTATTCTCTGCAACACAAAACACAGAATACGACGAATTTAAAAAACAAATAGTATGGTTTATAGTCAGTCTAATAATAATGCTAATATTCATGTTGGTAGACTATGACACACTTGTTAGAATATCGCCATTTTTTTATGGAGGATTTATCATTCTATTAATAGCAGTTCTATTTACAAAGCCAATAAATGGAGCAACAAGCTGGTTTAACATAGGAAGTTTTTCATTTCAACCAGCAGAATTTGCAAAAATATTTGTAGTATTATTTTTATCTATGATAATAACAAGAATACAAATAAATGGAAAACAAGAAATAAACAAACCACTAAAACTATTAATAATATTCGCAGCACTAGGAGTACCATTATTATTAATAATAAAACAACCAGACTATGGAACAGCAATGGCATTTATAGTAGCAACAGTATTAATGCTATTTGCAGCAGGAATAGACAAAAAATATATAATAGCAGTAATATTACTCGCAGCAGTAGCAATACCACTACTATACAACTTTGTATTACCAGAACATGCAAAAAAAAGAATAGATATATTTTTAAACCCAGAATCTGATCCAAGAGGAGCAGGATATAACATAATACAATCAAAACTAGCAATAGGAGCAGGCGGATTAACAGGAATGGGGCTACTAAAAGGAAATCAAACACAACTAGGATTCTTATATCCAAAAACAACAGACTTCATATTCTCTGTAATAGGAGAAGAAATGGGATTCATAGTAGCAGGAACAATAATAATATTATATGTAATATTCATAACAAAAATAATATATATAGCCAAAACAGCCAAAGACAGCGCAGGAACACTAATAGCATCAGGAATAGCAGGAATTTTCATATTCCACATGATAGAAAACATAGGAATGGTAATGGGGCTATTACCAATAACAGGAGTACCACTACCATTTATAAGTTACGGTGGAAGTTCAATGATAACAAATTATATAATGATAGGAATATTATTAAACATCAGCGGAAAAAGACAAAAAACAATATTTGTACAATGATGTTTTTGGGGACGGGGCAAAAAAACACTCCGTCCCCAAAACACTCTGTCCCGAAAACATATCAAAAGGAGAAAAAAGATGTACTATAAAAAAATAAAAATAGGAAACTATGAAATAGAAAACAACATATTTTTAGCACCAATGGCAGGAATAACAGACAAACCATATAGAATGATATGCAAAGAAATGGGAGCAGGATTAGTATACACAGAAATGATAAGCAGTAGAGCAATATATCATGACGACACAAAAACAAAACTACTAATGGACACAGAAGGAGAAAAAAGGCCAATTGCATACCAAATATTTGGAAGTGAAGAAGAATCAATGGCATTTGCCGCAAAATATTTAGCAAACAAAGCAGATATAATAGACATAAATATGGGATGCCCAGCACCAAAAGTAGTAAAAAATGGAGACGGAAGCAAACTAATGCTAGACATAAAAAAAGCAGAAAAAATAATAGAAGCAGTAGTAAAAAACACAAGCAAACCAGTAACAATAAAAATAAGAAAAGGATGGGATCACAATAACATAGTAGCAGTAGAATTTGCACAAATGGCAGAAAGCAAAGGAATATCAGCAATAACAATACACGGAAGAACAAGAACAGACTTCTATACAGGAAAAGCAGACCTAGAAATAATAAAAAAAGTAAAAGAAGCGGTAAAAATACCAGTAATAGGAAATGGAGACATAGTAGACGAAGAAACAGCACATGAAATGTTTGAAAAAACAGGTGTAGACGGAATAATGATAGGAAGAGGAACATTTGGAAACCCATGGATATTTAAAAAAGTATCACATTATTTACAAACAGGTGAAAAACTACCAGAAACAACATTAGAAGAAAAACTAAAAATATTAAACAAACATATAGAACTAGAAGTAAAAAGTAAACCAGAAATAGTAGCAATCAGAGAACTACGAAAACCAATATCTTGGTATACAAAAGGATTAAAAGACTCAAGTGAATTTAGAGACAAAATAAACAAAATAGACGAATTACCACAACTAAAAGAAGAAATAGAAAAATATTTCAAATACTTAGAAAAAGAAGAGAAAAAATCAGGAACAAATTATTAAGTATAAGAATTTATTAATTAGAATAATACAAAATCAAAAAAGCATTTGCACTTATAAGCTAAATAAGTGCAAATGCTTTTTTAAGTAATAATAATTACGTTCATATTTGTTCGTGCATAAAAAGAAAACAAAAGAATAAAATTAAGAAAAGGAAAACACAAAAAAACTCAAAATAAAACGAAAGGAATGATAAAAAATTGAACAAAAAAGAATATAAAAAACTAACCAAAGAACCACAAAATAACAAGAAAAAAATAATAATAATTGCAATAATAATTATAATTTTAACAATAATAATTGTACAAATATTTATAAAAAAACCGATTAAAAATAACAAAATAGGAAATAATAGTAGTAGTCAAGAAATAATAGAAAACCTTATAAACATTAGCTCATATGAAGCAGAAATAGAAATGACAGTATACAGCAACAAAAACGAAAACAAATACAAAATAAAGCAAAAATACGAAAAAGAAGGAGACAAAGAAAAAAGTAGTCAAGAAATAATAGAACCAAATAATATAGCAGGAATAAAAATAGTACAAGAAGAAAATAAACTAACACTAGAAAACAGTAAACTAAGCATAACAAACATAATAGAAAACTACAAATATATAACAGACAGTTGCATAGACTTAAGCAGTTTTATAAAAGAATATAAAAAAAGTGAAACAAAAAATGAAGAAGAAAAAGACGACAACATAATAATAAATATAACAGTACCAAATGCAAACCCATACATAAAAAATAGAACATTAGTAATAGACAAAAAAACAGGAAATCCAATAAAAATGGAATGTAAATCTGAGAACAAAAAAGAAACAGTTTACATATTATATAATGAGGTAAAGCTAAAAAATTAAGAAGAAACACATACAAAAAAGTAACTACTTTTACTAAATATTAATAAAAA
>OLRY01001154.1_pt1 | contig 26832 bp, 16 predicted proteins | sample 1672541 | NCBI WGS metagenome assembly OLRY01 (sample SAMEA3136697, study PRJEB25190) | human gut metagenome | biome: human gut; feature: human-associated habitat; material: faeces | place: Austria | collected 2013 | reverse complement strand
GGCACCCCGCCCTACGGTATAACGTAATCTTTACGTTCATTCTCAATTCTCCATTTTCCATTCTCCATTATGTCAATCGAAAAATTAACTTGTTGAATCATTGGGCTTTTTCTCCTATAATGAGATTTGAAAGGGGTCTGCCCATGAAGAACAAACGAATGCGCTATCTCTCTATAACGGCGGCTATCCTGCTGGTTTTTGTGCTGCTTATGCTGCTGTTTTCCAACCGATCGGGAAATTTCAGCGCAATGGAAGCGCAGGACGGCGTACTGGATGCAACATCAGCGGACTTTTCGTCGGCGGTATATGAGATAGACGGTGAATGGACGTTCTATCCTGAGGTGCTCGGCAGCGGCGCAGAGCTGGACGCTGCCCAACCGGGAGAACGCGACGAATCCATTCCATACGGCTCATATCGGCTGAAAATACACGCGCAGCCGAAACAATACCTGACACTCGGCGGCTATTCATTCGATTACAGCACGCGCGTGCTGGTAAACGGCAGTAAAGTGCTCGAAATCGGCAAGGTGGGGGCGTCTGCGGCGGAGTCTGAGCCGCGCATCGACTACATGCTCATACCGATTTACACCGGCGAGGACGGCACGGTCGAGGTGGTCTGTCAGTATGCGAATTTCGTGCACCGCGAAGGCGGCGGTCTGACGCAGATGCACCTGTCCACTGCGGAGAACATCGACCGCATGCGCCGAAGCCGGAATCTGTATTCCCTGGTGCTTGGCGGTTCGCTGTGCCTGTTCGGCATGTATTTTCTGCTGTTTGCGGTCTTTCAGGGCGAGATCAAGTATGTTTTCCTCGCGGTTATCTGCGCGCTGCTCGGCCTGCGCGACCAGAATTTCTATGTGCTGCATCTGTTGCCTGCAAATTACAACTGGGCGGTCGCATATCGGTTTCTGGTGCTGATGATTACGCTGCAGCCGTGTTTTCTGCTGCTTTTGCTGCAAAGCCTGTACGAAAAGCTGGCGAAGCCGATTGTTGTGCGGTGCTATGCGGTGCTGTATGCCGTGCTGGCGGCGGCGCATTTTATCCTGCCGACGCAGGATATCGCACCGCTGAGCAGGATCGGGTATTATCTCTCGATGCCGTTTTTCCTGTATCTGGTCGTACAGCTGATTCGGCGGTTCTGGCGTATCCGGCGGCTTGAGTGGGACGACGTGCTTGTTCTGCTCGGCTATCTGCTGCTGCTCGGGTCGAATGTATACGAGGCGGTATTCGGCCGTATCGTGACGACCATTACACGCCACGGAGCGGCACCGCCGTATCTGCTGGTGTTCGTATTCCTGATCGCGGGAGCCATCAGTTTGAAGATCAACCGCCGGGAACAGGAGCTGTCCGAGAGCCGCCGTCAGCGCGAGGTGCTGTCCCAGCTCAACCGGTTGAAAAGCGAATTTCTGCACCAGATGGCGCACGAACTGAAAACACCGCTCACGGTTATGAGCGGCTATGCGCAGCTGACCGACTGGCAGCTTGGCACCGGAGCGGTCAGCGCGGACGCGCATGAACACATGCAGACCATTTCGTCCGAGGCGCAGCGGCTTTCTGCGCTCGTATCGCGGCTGATCGACCTCGCCAACGGCGGCTCACCCGATATTGAGATGGGCGTCATTGACGCGGCGCAGCTGCTGTCCGGCGCGGCGGATGTGTGCCGTCCGATGCTGGAAAAGAAGCACAACCGGCTGGAAAGCGACAGTGGAGAGGGCATTACGCTCTGGGGCAATACGGAAATGCTGCTGCAGGTGCTCATCAACCTGACGGTCAATGCCAACCGTCACACGGAGAACGGCGTGATCGCCTACCGCATTGCGGACGAGGGCGAGTGGGTGTGCCTGCGTGTGAGCGACACCGGCAGCGGCATTGCGCCCGACCTGCTGCCGCATATCTTTGAGAAGGGCTGCAGCGGCGATGGAGGCAGCGGTATCGGCCTGACGATCTGCGCGGACGCGATGAAGATTCACCACGGCTTGCTCGAGGTGGAGCACACCGATGCAGACGGCACGGTGTTCCGGCTCGAACTGCCGAAAAAGCCGCTCAAAACACAAGGAGAGAACGATTGTGGAAGATAAACTGATTTTGCTGGTGGAGGACAACCCGCACATCATGGCGATCAACGATGCGGCACTGCACATGCGCGGTTACCGCACCCTGCAGGCGGAAACTGCACACAAGTGCCGGGAGCTGCTGTGCTTTCACGCGGTGGACTTGATCGTGCTGGATATTCTTCTGCCGGACGGCGACGGTGTGGCGCTGTGCCGCGAGATCAAGCAGGAATACGATGTGCCGATCCTGTTCCTGACCGCTATGGGCGAAAATGAGGATATCGTCAAGGGTCTGACCGCAGGCGGAGACGATTATCTGACAAAGCCGTATGATCTGGAGGTGTTCATGGCCCGCGTGGAAGCGCGTCTGCGTGCGGCGCACCCGAAGGAACGCGCAGTACGGCTTGGTCCGCTGCAGATGAATCTGCTGAGCGGACGCGCGTACATCGGAGAGACCGACCTGAACCTGACGCAGAAGGAATTTGCGGCGCTGCTGTATCTGGCGCGGCACCCGAACCGCAGCGTCAGCGCGCAGGAGCTGTACGAGGCGGTCTGGCAGCAGCCGATGGGAGCCGACCCGCATGCCGTGCGCATGACGATCTCACGGCTTAAGCAGAAGCTCGGCGGCGAGGATGCGAGGGTCACGGTCAATTCGTACCGCAGCAGCGGCTATCGGCTCGAGGAGCAATAATTGAATATTTACAGCGGACGGCGAAGGTAACAAATTTGGTACCTTCGCCGTCCGCCGCCTTTTTGCCCTTATACTGAAAGTACGGTGAAATACCTGTATCCTCGGACGGTGCTCCGCGGTAAAGCAAGGGGAAAGCCGTGGAAACCGTTTATTTCATAAGGCAAGGAGGAAGAAAGATGAAAAAACGAATTTGCAGTTTGCTGCTGATATGCAGTATGCTGGCGGGTCTGCTGCCGCAGATCGTGCTGCCGCAGGCGGCGGCAGCAGATACTGCAGCAGCAAGAGACGGCTTTGGTCTGCCCACGGAAGAAAAAACGGGCATAACAGACAAAGCCACACTTCGGAATAACCCATACGGCACGCTGGGATGGGTTCCGCTGTTCCAGAACCACGAGCTGGTTGTAGCCGGTGTGGACTCGGATGAGTTCCAGACGACATACGAGGGCGCAGCCAACGGCAAGGGCAGTCAGATGTCCACATTTCGGTGGAGCAACTCGACCGAGGTCGGCAATGCCGAGCGTATTGCGACTGTGGCATTTGATCCGAACGGCACCGGCAAGGATGAATACATTGCGAATCTGGTATTTGATAAAAGTTCGGAACGGCTTCGTCTGTATGTGACGAACAAGGACCGCAGAGTATCGGAGGTTGTCCAGATTGGTGATGGAAACGACAGTGAATACATCAAGAAACTGAAATTCTACCAGACCCGCGCTATGCTGAGTCTGGCCGCAGGCGACTTTGACGGTGACGGCAAGGACACGCTGATGATCTATACGCCGGGCAATAACAAGGATACGGCTACTGTAGACAGCATTAAGGAGTATACGTTCAGCGGCAGCACACTGACTGACAACGGTCGCGTAATCAACCTCGGTGACGTCATCGACGGCGGCCGAGAGGCGCTGAAGGCCATGCTGTACCATGATGGCAACGGCAATAACGAGCTGCGCGCGCATCTGAGCGTTGATATGGAAGTCGGCGACGTGGATATGGACGGTATCGACGAGCTGGCAATGACGGTCAATGTCAACGACCTGAAGGAGACATCGTATGACGGTCATACCGAACTCGAGAAATCCTATCTGACGGTCTACGATTACAACGACAAGAGCAGCTGGACTCAGAAGCTGAACAAGAAGCTGCTGAACAGTAATGACGGCGCAAGCGGCCGTGCTCGCTTTGCGGGTGTAACCATCGGTTATGTCAGCGATGCGCCGAGCGGCAGCATGCCGCCGGAAGTCGTTGCAGTTGGCTATTACGATAAGAAGGATAATTATAAGGACTGCGAGTTTGACAAGAGCAAGCTGCTGGCATACAGCTATCAGTACAGCACGAAGGATAATTCGTGGATAGAGAAATGCAAGGCCACCGAAGTTGTCACCAACGGCTTTACCAATACCGGCACCAAGGGTGACGATGTGCAGAATCCGATCGCGGTAGCGGCTGTTGCAGCGGACGGCGTGAACACCCAGGAATATTTGTTCATTTCCGGCAGTATGTATAAAGTCGACCCGGCGAACGGCAAGCAGATGTCTATCCTGGAAGGCTCGGATAAGGGCCATGACCGCTGGCTGGGCGGTCGACTCATTAACAACAGCGGTATTCTGGACTATGCTGTCGGCAATTTTGACGGCAACAAGCAGGGCATGGAACAGGTATACTACGTTGAGTACCGCAAGCAGGAGACCTTCGATAAGCAGTTTTTGAAGATCGGTCAGCTTTACAAAGGCTCGGCTGGCAGCACGTTCAGCCGCTGGGAGGATGACTGGACATACTATGACAAGAGCAACTGCAATCTGGCGCTTACAACGGCAGATGTAAACAACGATGCCATGCTCGCGAAGATCAAAAGCGTCAGCACCGGCTACACCGACCCGAAGGTAATGGCGATTCTGGAAGCATCGCCGCACTTTGCTGAGGTGAATGACGGCGATATCGGAAACTCGCAGACCGGAATCGGATACAGTAAGGATAATACTGTAGCAGTAACGGCATCCGGTTCGTTTGGTTTTGATATCATGGCGGGCTTTGAATATGTTGCACCGCTGATTGAGACCGGCGGCGGTGTGGAGTTCAATACCAGTCATACCTTTACTGTTGGTGCAACAAAATCTACAAGCAAGGAAATAACGGTCGAGTATTCTAATGATACGAACGACAATATGGTGCTCATGTATGCAACACCGATGACATATTACGAGTATCAGGTGAAGTATCCGGATGGCACAAAGAAGGGCAATTCGCCGAAGCTGACCAGTTCTATGACGCTGGCGGTTCCCGGTTCGCCTTCGATGAACATGGTTTCGGTAGATACTTATAATAAGGCTGCTTCGGCGTACGAGGATATGCAGCAGATTGGCAGCAACCTGCATCTGGGCACGTCCGGTCAGCCGAATACTTATCGTTCCAGTCTGCCGAGCGGTTCACATTCGGAGCAATCCGGTAAAGTTGGTCATTACAAAGATTCGGGTACACAGCTGCAGAGTTTTACGACTGCAACCAGCAGCGGCGTAAACTTTGAGTACTCCTATGAGGGTTCGGTGCAGATGTATGGTGTAGTTGGCGGCTTCAAGGCTGGCGGCGGCTATCACTGGGGAGCAAGCGCCGGAACCGAAAAGGTAAACACCAATACGATTACCAAGCTGGGCTCTGTTACCGGCGGTGGTGATTCGCGCTATAACTTTGACTGGAGCTTCGGCACATGGACGGTACCGTTCAACGGCGATGAAGTACCGGTATTGGGCTATGTTGTCAGCAATGTGACGGCACCGCCGTCTCCGGCGCAGGATCTGTCGCTGAGTGAGCAGACCACCAACAGTATGGTGCTGTCGTGGGAATCCGGCGACCGTCCGGCGGAGTATTACAAGATTTACCGCTATATTGAGAACAATAAGAATAAGCCGTTCGTATTGATTGACACCGTAGACGCATCGGAATCACCGAGTGGTGAATATGCGTATCAGCTGAAGGATCTTGCATCGAACGAAGAGTATCAGTATACGATCACTTCCGGATATTATACCAGTAAGGAAGAGTCGGTTGAAAGCGAGATCGTTGTCGGCAAGACGCTGGCGAATGAGATGAGCCGTCCGATTATCAATGGACCGGACAAAGTAACCGTTCCGCTGAACGGCTCGACAACTTTCCGTGTGCAGGCTTCGACTCCGGCAGAATTTTCGAGCACGGATTATCAGTGGCAAAAGCGTCTGCCGGGAAGAAAGTGGACGGATATTGAGGGTGCTACGAAGGACACCTATACCGTAAAGTCGGTAACGAGTGACCTGAACGGTGCGATGTACCGCTGCGTGGTAACGTGCTACACCAAGTCGGCAACGCCGATTTCGTTCTACAGCGATGCGGCAACGCTGACGGTCGGTACACCGCAGGCAACCGCCGGTTTGACGGTATCCGGTACTTCGGAGGGCAGCGGCACTCAGGAGAAGCCGTATATCGGTCAGAGTAATTTCAACACGGTTAAAACCACGACAGAATCCGTAGAGACAACCGTTCCGTGCACCGTAGAAGCCGGCGACTTGACGCTGAATGTTTACAAGGTAAACGGTCAAGAAGGAAAATATGTCGGCATCGGTGAAAAGAAGGAAACAAACGGTTCGATATCGACCGTATACTACGCCGTAACAAAGACTGGCGAGACGTATACCGCAGGTTCGGAACTCACCATGAACACCACCTATCAGTGGAAGAACGGTGAGACGGCAGTAACGGTGCCGAGTACAATTACGCCGGAAACCGTGGTGATAGACAAAAACGAAAACGAAAACGCAAAAGCAAAAGCGTTTACGCTGGACAGTGCAACGAATGCACCGACAGACGCGGAATACGACGAAAGCAAGTACCGGAACGGCGAGCAGTACCTGATTCACGGTAAGGATACTGTGACGGAGAACGGAACCACGTTTGACCGCTATATTCTCAGTACAATGGCTAAGTCGACCAGTGGTAGCGCCGGTGCGGAAGAGGACACCTATACTGTCAAGTATTATCAGCTGGTGAAGAAGGCAGAGAACAGCTATGACCGGACCGAGCTGACCTGCACACAGCAGACGAAGCTGGGCAGTTATACGGATCCTTCGTTCACACTGGTAACAAAGGAAACTACGGTTGAAAATAAGGTTACTACCTCTACGCCGGGTTCCGGTACGGCGCTGACCCTGACGACGAAAACGGCGGAAAAGAACGGCGCTGCACTCGGCAATGTGGAGTACACGCTGACGATTACGAACACGTCGGACGGCACGGTCAGCACGATTGTCGGCAGAACAAACAGCAGCGGCACGGACAGCAAAACGTGGACCGCACCGACAGCCGGTCTGTATGCCATCACGACCACCGCGACCGGCGGCTTGACAAGTGATACGGTATATTATCTGGCAGGCGTGCAGAGTGTAGAGGACGGCGAGGCCAACACAACGGAGACCGTTTACACTCTTGAAAGCACTGTTGGCAAAGAAAACAAGATTACGAGCGTATACGGTACGCCGATTGCTCTGACCGTGCAGCAGCAGACTGTAACGAAAAACGGAAGCAATGTTACCGCAGGCAGCAAAACAGAGGTTGAGGGAAATATCACCTACACCTGGCGGCAGTCCGGTCAGAGCGAGAGTACGGAAACGGCTATCACTGACAGCACTTTCCGACCGGAGAAGGCGGGAACCTATATCATCACGGCATACCAGAATGATAGCGATACTTCCAAGCGCACCAAGCTGGCGTCCACGACCATTACGGTAAAGCGCAAGCCGCTGGAGCTGTATGTAACCTGGGATAAGGATAACAGCGAGCATACTTCGACAGAGGCACCGGACAGCAAGAGCGCATTGGTGGTCAAGGCGGATGCTCTGGAGTCGGGTGACGCTCTGCCGTCGGCAATTACAGCCGTATGTGCGCTGTATGATGACAATGGCAATCGAAAGAACGTCAGCGGCCGCTTTGAGGTAACGATTGCGGTCAACGGTGAGGACGCGGCTGTGAAGTCGCTGCTCGAGAAGTACGAGCTGAATCTGACCAAGCGCATGCTGGTTGTCAAGCAGGACACCCTGAGCGTAACCTATCGCGCCGGGGAAGGCGGCTCGCTCAGTGCAAGCTACAACAGCGGCAACCTCGACCAGAAGTTTGAAAGCGGTAAGAACATCGCTAAGAACACCAGGCTGATGTTTGATGCCAAGAGCAACGACGGTTTCATTGTAAAGGAATGGAAGGTCAACGGTCAGTCCATTACCGGTAATACAAAGTACAAGGTAACGGAGATTCTATCGAACGGCAAAAAGGTCGGCGAACGACTGACGGTAGCGGCGCTGACGGAAAAGCTGGACGTAGAAGTAGCCTTCAGCAGTGATTCGCACACGATTACCTTCAGCAGCGGCGAAGGCGGTAAGCTGGCCGCAGCACTGAAGGACGGCGGTGCAGTCACGACCGGACAGAAGATTGCGGAAGGCGCAAATGTGACGTTCACGGCTGCGCCGAACCCCGGTATGTCGGTAGCACGCTGGATGGTGGACGAAAAGCAGTATTACTGGCCGGGTACGACCGATTTGTACCGTGAGTCCACGCTGACACTGGAAAATGTGCAGAAGGACCGCAAGGTAGCGGTAGAGTTCAGCAAGGCAGGCACCTATAAGCTCACCTTAAACATCGAGTCGGAAACCGGCAGCACCTTGCCGTCCGTGCAGACCTCGGCGAAGCTGGCAGACGGCACAGCGGCAGATCTGAATGCGGTGCCGGACGGTGCGGCAGTAACGTTTGCACTGGAAAATCTGGGCAGCAACTACACGGTCAAGACGTGGAAGGTGGATGGTAAGGAAGCCGCAAATTCGGGTACGCAGAAGCAGTTTACGCTGCGCAATATCACTGGAACGCATACGGTTACGGCTGTGATCAATGCGGCGCAGGAGGTAACGCTGACCTTCAAGGCAGTGGATGCAAATGGTGCCCCGATAAGCACAGACATTGCTTCCGTTACCGCAAAGATTAAAAACGGCAATGTGATTACCAGCGGCAGTACGGTCGGCAATTATTCGACGATTGAGTTTGCTGCTGCGGTAAACGAGAATTACTACGTTTCTAAATGGACTGGTGCGAAAGCGGATGCAGAGGATTCGACAAAGGCATCCATCGCAAGTCTGGAAAAGACCACTGAGGTTATCGCACATATCGCGGAGAAGCCGCAGGTGACGGTGGCAGCTGCTGAGAACGGCACGATTACAGTCAAGGGCACGCGCGTGAACGAGGTATCTATCACGAAGGACAGTACCAACACGCATGTTGATTATGACAGCGCGATTACCATCACGGCAGAGCCGGAGGAAGGCTGCTATGTTAAGAGCCTTACCGTTGGCGGCAAGACGTTTGATTATGATTCTCAGAATACCTATCAGTCGGGTACTCGCACGGAGACTGTAAAGAATATCACGGCAGATACCGTGGTGACGGCTGTGTTCGGCAAGGAACCGGTTATCGTGTTCTCCGGCACATATGCGGATATTACCGCGCAGAACGGTTCGCTGAACAGCGGCAGCTTTGTATTCATGCACACGCCGATGCTGGAATTCCTCGCGGCGCCGCATTTCGGTTACGAGCTGACCGCATGGACGGTGAACGGCAATGCAATCACAAGCGGGATTGAGCAGAAGCCGGAGGAGAAGCAGCTTTGCAAGCTGACCGGTCCGATTACTACAGATCAGACCGTCGTTGTTACGGCAGCCGAGATCCCGCAGTACGACTTCACCCTGTCCGTTGATTCGCTCGGTGACGAGGGTGACGGCGGCACGGTTTCTGCAGAAATCACCCGCAAGGGCATGCGCGCATACGAACAGGAGAACCTCGAAGCAGGCACGCACAGCTTCTACCGCGACTCGAATATCACGATCACGGCGGTGCCGAACGCAGGCTACCGCGTACAGGACTGGACCATCAACGGCCAGACCACGGCGGATACCGCAGCAAGCAAGACGCTGTACACTCTGCAGGGTGAAACGACGGTTCAGGTTCGCTTTGTCAAGCTGGTGACCGGCATTACCTTCGGTCCGACGGACGAAACAAGCGAAGGCGGCTATATCAGCGCGGCAGAGGCGAATGAAACGTCTATTCTCGGTGATGCGGCTACCGGCGCGAATATTGCGGCAAGCGTGCCGATCAAGTTCACGGCAGAGGTAAAGCCTGGTTACGAAATCGAAGGCTGGTACGTCAACAATGTGCGTGATGACAGTGCAGGCACAGGCGAAACCTATACCTATCCGAATACGACCAGTGCAAACTCGATTTACATTGCACCGAAGTTCCAGCAGGTCAAGTACAACATCACCACCGGTGATAACGTCACCGTAAACGGACAGAACAGCACAACCGCACGCGGCGGCGAATCGCTCACCTTTACGGCAGTACCGCCGGCAGGTCAGAATGTGACCGGCTGGACGGTCAACGGCAAGGCAGTTGCCGGTAACGGCAATACGCTGACGTGGACGGTTGAGAACGGCTGTCTTACGAAGCCGAACGTAACGGCATATCATGTTGAAGCACAGTTCAGCGCAGGCGAGTACACCGTAACGTACAGCCAGCCGGCGGGCGGCACGCTGAGTGCATCGGTTGCAGCTGGCACACCGGTCAACGGCGGCACTAAGGTTACCTTCACTGCAGAACCCAATGAGGGTTACGAGATTGGCGAGTGGACGGTAAACGGTCATTCGGTTGCCAACAGCGGCAGCACCTACACGCTGAACGTAACCGAAGACAGCGTGGTTGCAGTCACCTTCAAGGCAATGGTTCCGGTCAGCGCAGTGCCGAACGGCCGAAACGGCAGTATCGCCATCACCGCAAACGGCAAGACCATCACGGACGGCTATGTTTCCTCCGGTTCGGACGTAACCTTCACCGTAACGCCGGAGAATACGGACGATATGGTGCAGGCATGGCAGGTGAACGGCTCGACAGTCGCTGAGATGACCGATACGGCAGATGCACCGCTCACTTATACGGTCAAGAATGTAACCGCAAAGACTGAGGTTTCCGCAACGCTGATTGAGCGCCCGACATACACCATTACGGTAACGAGCGAGGGCAGCGGCACGGCGTCGGCAGAACCGGCAAGCGTCAAGCGCGGCGGCAGCACGACTGTTACGGCAGTGCCGAGCAGCAATAGCTACTATCTCAAGGAATGGTCGGTTAACGGCGGTACTGCACAGGCTGCCTCCGGCAATACGCTGGCACTGACGGAAATTCGCAGGGATACGACGGTCAAGGCCGTATTTGACGGCGCGATCAACTACGATGTAACCCTGGATGTTCAGGGTGCAGATACCGGCACAACGGTTGCTGCAGCGGCAAACGGCAAGGCCATTACGCCGCAGAAGAACAGTCCGGCAAGTGTTACCCGCGGCAGCAAGGTCGTATTCACGGCAACGCCTGCCGTAGAAAACGGACGAAACAAGCAGATGGTCGCACAGTGGATGGTAAACGGTGTAGATCAGAATAACATCTCTAACGAGCTGGTGATCCCGAGCCTGACCGGCAAGACCGATGTAGCCGTTAAGTTTGTGGACTACGCAGGCTTCGCTATCCCGACCGGCGGCATCGGCTGGAAGGTCTCCGATGTGAAGCGCGCACCGGATGATACCAAGCCGACGAGCGAAATCCGCAAAAACGGCGAGCTGACATTTACAGTCGGTCTGGCAGGCGACTACACGGTAATCAGCAAGCTGCTTATCAACGGCTACGACTGCATCAACGGCAAGGTTGCCGACAATGCAGCGCTGCACGGCTGTGACGCAGTGGAAGCCAGGAAGAACGCAAACGGCAGTTACACCGTCACGATCAAGAACGTAACGGCAGTGCCGGATATGAGCGTAGAAGCGCATCAGGTAATCATCGGCGATCTGACCGTTCCAGAGAAATTTAAAAATATTCCGGAACTGGATACGGTCGAAAAGATTCAGGCAAAGCTGACAGCGAAACTGACCGGCAGGAAGGATGGCGTGGCGTTCTACGACATCGCGCTTAAATACTATGACGGCGGCAAGTGGATTCCGGTAAACGAAAGCAACTTCCCGGATGAAGGCGTAGACGTTGTTCTGCCGTATCCGAACGGTACGGACAGCAAGGATACCTTCCAAATCGTCCATATGCTGACCAAGACCGGCTCCGAGGGCACGATCGAGACGGTTGACCATACCAAGGAGACCGATGGCCTGCGGTTCCATGTAACCAGACTGTCTCCGTTCGGCGTAAGCTGGACGAAGTATACCGCGCCGACTTCGGGCGGCGGCGGTGGCGGTGGCGGCGGAGCCGTTGCCCCGACCACCTACGACATCGTGATCCCGTCCGCACTGGCGAATATCGTCAAGGCGGATAAGACCAAGGCGGCCGCAGGCGACACCGTAACGCTGACTGCTGCCGGAGAAGGTACGCTGACTGTCACGGACGCAAACGGCAAGTCTGTTGCCCTGACCGACCTCGGCAGCGGCAAATACACCTTTAAGATGCCGTCGGCTAAGGTCAGCGTGGGCTTCAAGACCACCACAGACCAGCCGTGCGATGGCGGCAGGGATTGTCCGTCCGCACCGTTTACGGATGTAGATACTGCAAAGTGGTATCATCTGTCCGTTGATTATATGCTCACACACAAAATGATGAACGGTGTATCGAGCCGTGCATTTGCACCGAATGCCAACCTGACGCGCGGTATGCTCGTGCAGATCCTGTATAACCTGGAAGGCAAGCCGAAGGGCACAGCAGCGAACTTCTCGGATGTGCAGGCTGACGCATGGTATGCCGAAGCAGTCGGCTGGGCAGCGGCAAACAAGGTCGTAACCGGCTACGCGGACGGCACCTTCCGACCGAATGCAGCCGTCACCCGCGAGCAGGCGGCAGCGATCCTGTATCGCTACGCCCAGAGCAAGGGTATCGACGTAAGCGTGGGTGAGAATACCAATATTCTCAGCTATGTGGATGTTCAGCAGGCAAGTGAATACGCGATTCCGGCTCTGCAGTGGGCAGTCGGTGCAGGCGTGCTGAACGGTAAGAATGGCGGCCGTCTGGCACCGACCGGCACCGCCACCCGTGCCGAGATCGCAGCGATCATGCAGCGCTGGTGCGAAAACATCATTAAGTAACGGCAGACAAAACAGCAGGACAGAGAAAAGGGCTGACCCGACGGGTCAGCCCTTTTTTTATGCGGTTGAATAATGGAGAATGGAAAATTGACGTGACGATTTTCTGTTGCGTGGGCGGCCAATGACCGCCCCTACGGTTACGCGTGTGCAGGTTGTTTGATACGGTGCGCCGAGTCGTCGCACCCTACGGTATAGTCTTACATCAGATACAATTCGTAGATGCCGTCCGTAACAACGCGCAAACGAGTTGCGCAACACTGTTATGTTGCGCCTGCGAAGAGTAGCTGGTATGTGTAGAAGCAATGTATCTGGCACTGCGCAGAGGTAGAGAAATGGGAGCACACTGTGCTCCCCTACGGAAGAAAAAATCCTCTGCCGTTCTCTTTTTCGAAGCGGTCGCCGCTCTCCGATTTTCGCCAGACTATCCCAAAGGGAAAGGGGTGATTCACAAGAGGGTGGAAACCTTGGTGTCTACCCTCTTGTGCCCCTGCCGGGCAGGCAAGATTCGTTCGCTTCGCAAGCGATTACTCTACAAGCATCGCTGCGCCCACCAGACCTGCGTCATTGCCGAGCGATGCACAGACGATCTCGGTATTTCGGTCCTCACCGCGGAAGGTCTGCGGGAAAGTAAGCATGCGCAGCGGCTCGAGCAGCTTTTCGCCATAGCCCGCCAGTCCGCCGCCGAGCACGATACTCTCCGGCTGGAACAGATTCACAAAACTTGCCAGACCGTTCGCCAGATTGCCGCAGTATTCGTCGAACAGCTCCTGCGCGAGCGCGTCCCCCGCGTCTACTGCATCGCAGATCTGCTTGGCGTTCAGCTGACCCTTGTGTACAGCAAGCACGCTCTTTCGTCCGTCCTCGAGCGCACGCTCGGCAAACCGCACGAGCGAAGCCGCCGAGCAGTACGCCTCCAGACAGCCGCGCCGTCCGCAGTTGCACGGCTCGCCGTCTTTTCGGATCACCATGTGCCCGATCTCACCGGCAATGCCGTTGCAGCCGGTGTACAGCTGGCCGTTAATGATAATGCCGCCGCCAACGCCGGTGCCGAGCGTTACCATCAGCATGTTGCGTGTGCCCTTGGCCGCACCGGCAGTCGCTTCGCCGAGCGCGGCGCAGTTTGCGTCGTTATCCAGATGCACCGGACAGCCGAACTCAGGCAAAAACGCATCCGCAAAGCTGACGTTATTCAGATCCAGATTGGTACCGAACCGCAGGGTGCAGGTTTTCTTGTCAAACGAGCCGGGCACGCCGATGCCGATTGCCGTTACGTCCTCTACCGCACAGCTGTGCGCCCGACACAGCGAGAGCGCCAGCGTTTTCATATCTGCTTTCAGGCCGGCTGCGTTGCCGGTCCGGGTCGGAAGGCTGTCCTTGCACAGCAGCGTGCCGTCCTCGGTGCAGAGCGCCGCCTTGACGGTCGTGCCGCCCAGATCAATACCAATTCTCACAGCAAATCCTCCTCGTCGAACAGATGCAGGCCGCGGCCCTTGAAATAGTTGTTCAGCCGCTCCACACTGCTGTTGATGATCAGCTCCTCCGGGAAACCAATTTCCTCGAGCATTTCCAGTGCGCCCTCCACATGACCGACGCGGTAGCAGATATGGCTGTCGCTGTCCACCGAGATAGGCACCTCATACTTCATGCACAGGCGGGCGATGTCCATGCAGTTGTCATGGCTGCCCTTACGGATGGACAGAGACGCGTTGTTGATCTCGACAATCTTGCCGTGGTCGTTGCAGCGGCTGATGATGTACTCGTGGTCGAACGGGAAGTTGGAGTTGCCGAGGTGGCCGAACGCGTTGACATACGGGTTGTACAGGATGGCCTCGAGCGCCGCCGTGTGCACGCTGCTGTCCACCGGCGGGAACATGCACTCGTGGAAGGACGCGAGCGCAAACTCAACGGGCTTGAGACTCTTGTTGGAAATGACGTTGATGCCGCCTGCCGGAGCGGTGATGTCGAATTCAATGCCGCGAATGACCGTTACCTTGCCGATCTTGCGCGGGATAAGGTCCAGGTTGGAGAAATGCCACTCGTGCGGGCCGTCCGGATTGGTGGGGCCGTGGTTGGTGATGGCGATAGCCGCAAGACCGCGGTCTTCGGCCGCCTGCACCATTTCGGTGAGCGTGCTGAACGCGTGGTCGGTTACATTGGTGTGGGTATGCAGGTCTGCGATGATTTGCATGGGAAAAGGCTCCTTTTGACGTATGATTTTTGGGGGTAAGATGAAAGGCGGACACATGGGTCCGCCTCTGTATTTGCAGTTCGCTGAACCGCCGGTATGCGATTGTTTATCGGCGGTGTCTGCGCGGATAATCATCGTTATCGTAGCGCTTGCGCATCGCCTTGCGGCGACGGCGGCGCCGGATTCCGCCGAATGTGATGTTGAACAGAATGTACAGCACGATGAAGATTGCGGCTGCGATCAGCACGATTTTGAACACGGTGCTCTGAAAGAAATGGCTCAGCTTGTCCGAGTAATAGAGTACGCGGCTCATTTCCACATCGCTGAGCGCGACCAGTTCGACCGTGCCGTAGGACGTGCCGTTGTAGCTGTATGTCATGCTGCCGACCACATCACCGGCCTTGATGGGCGCGTCAACGGCTTCCGGCAGATTGGGTGTCGCTTCCAGCGAATCGGTCTCTACATCGGCAGGGAGCAGCGCTACCAGATCGTTTTTCGCGGTCAGCACCAGCTGATCGGTCTGCGTGGACAGATCCACATTTACATGGGCGAGCGTGTCGCCCTTTTTCGCAACGGTCTTGGTCTTAAAGTGGGTGAAGCCCCACTTATACAGCGATTTGGTATCCGTGAAGCTGGCCGCTACCGTCGGGTACTCCTTGGACGAGGCGGCACTGCCGAGCACGACCGAATACAGCTTGGCGTCGCCGTACTCCGCGTAGCCGACAAAGCAGTTGCCCGCCTGCGAGGTATGTCCGGTTTTGATGCCCTTGTTGTACGGGTACGACCACGGATTGAACGAGCTGAAGATGAGCTGGTTGGTGGTGAAGATGATGCGTTCCTCGTGCATGTTGGTCTTGGGCATGCGGTACTGCACGGTGTCGATAATGTTGGTGAACGTGTCGTTCTTCATGGCCTCGCGGGCAATGAGGTACAGATCACGGGCGGTGGTGTAGTGGTCTTCTTCGTGCAGGCCGCACGGGTTGCAGAAATGCGTTCCGGTGCAGCCAAGCTCTTCGGCGCGGGTGTTCATCATGTCCACAAAGTGCTCGCTCGTGCCGCCGACATGGCGCGCGAGCATGTACGCCGCCTCGTTTGCGGAGGGCAGCATAAGCGCATACAGCAGGTCGATGACGCGCACAGTCTCACCGACCTTGATGTCTGCGTTCGAGCTGTCCGATGTGACCTTGGCGAAGTCGCCCTGCTCGGCTGTGACGGTCTCGTTCAGATCCTTGACATTCTCAAGCGTCAGCAGCGCGGTCATAATTTTGGTCGTGGACGCCGGATACCGCTTTTCGTCCGCATTTTTCTCATACAGCACCATGTCGGAATCCGGGCTGATGAGCAGGGCGGCGGTAGCCGTTACGGCAGGCGCTTCACTTGCCGCTGCGGTAACGTCCTTGTCGTTGTCGGCGGTCGCGTCCTTGGAATCCTTGCTGTCGGCAGAATCCGTGCTGCCCGAATCGGTGGACGAGGTGTCCGTGCCGTCCGAATCGGTGGACGAGGTGTTTGCGCTGTCGGAATCCGACTGGCTCGATGAGGTATCACTCTCGTCATTCACGGCATAAGCGCGGGTGATCGGCGCCGCACCGAGCAGCAGCGTAAAGCACAGCGCCAGTGCGGTAAGACGGTTTTTGAAATTATTGCTCTTCATCGGTATCTCCTAAAGAAAAATCGGCATCGGTGAAGTGCCCGCGCAGAACCGCCGGCTTGGGCGGTGTGCGCCGCAGCGGATCGTAGCGGAAGGAACGGCAGTGATCGGTGCCGTTTACCACACCGCGTTTGCGGCAGGCAATGCGTTCGCCGTCCGCCAGCGGAGAGCCGTGCGCGCAGTAGGTGCAGCGCGGTTCTATATTTTTTCGCAGCAGCTTTTTGAGCCTCATGCGTGGTCACTCCAGTCGTGATAAAATCAGGTGAAAAAGTGTCCGACAGGATCAGTATCGGCGGACACAAGACATATATAAATATTATATATCATTTCCTGCGCTTTTTCCACCCCCAAATTGGATACAAAGCGGAAACGAACAGCACAGCAAGCGTATACCGGAACTGCACCGGTGCCGGTGTCAGCTCCGGTGAGGAAACCGTCAGCACGGCAGGCGAGAGGGAAAACAGGAAAGCCGTCAGCACAGCTGCGAGCGTACCGTGCAGCAGCTTTGCGGCAAACAGGCCGCGCACCGGCAAATCGTGTGCTTCCGCGAGCGCGCGTACCTGAAACTGCACAGCCAGTCCGCCAAATCCCAGCAGGAAGGACGCAAGCGTTAGCCGTGTCCTGCGCGGCAGCGTCAGCACGGTCAGCTCGTCTAAGCCGTTAGTCAGCTCGATCATGCCGTCTAGTACGTTTCCGTACGGCAAAAGTGCAAAAAACGGCGAAAGCAGCCGCAGCAGGATGGAAAACATGGTCAAAAATGCCGTCACAGTCAGCGCTGTGGACGCTGCCTGCTGTACGGACGCGCAGAAAATCGAGGGGAATGAGGTGCGGTTCCGGTTATGGATACGCTGCGACACGGCAGATAATGGGGTACGCGCGAAAAACAATCCGACGATCAGTGCCGAAATGATATGTATCCCGTACAGCATCGCGCCTGCCTGCGCGGAGCCGAACACGCCGAGACCAACCAGTCCGATGCAGAAGCCCGGACTGGCGCAGTTGCAGAACCGGTTCACGCGCTCTGCCGCTTCGCGGGAAAGCACACCCTCGTCGAGCAGCGCACATGCGGTCGCGGCGCCGACCGGATACCCGCCGATGAGTCCGAGCACCAGTGCAGGCGCAGCCTCGGGCGGCAGGCCGTATAAGCGGGCAAGCGGCTTTGCCAGCAGCGGCGACAGCCGCGCGGTATCACAGCGGACAAGCAGTCCGCTGACAACGAAAAACGGAAATAAAGCCGGTAAAGCCTGCACTGCGGCTAAAGAAAGCCCCTCGCGGACACCATCCGCGCAGGCAGTCGGGCAAAGCAAAAACGCGGCAAAAAGAGCCAGCGATAAGAACAGCTTCATAGCGTCACCTCGGAACAGTGTATGAGAAGCAGGAAAGTTTCAGTACGCCAAAGCATATAGTTTGGAGGGGGAATAATTGAAAATGGAGAATGGAAAATGGAAAATGAATGTGCGGCGCAAAGCGCCGAATTAATAATCGCGCATTGCGCGATACCGCAATTCTCCATTCTCAATTTTCAATTTTCAATTATTTCTCGTGTATTGAAGGAGGAATAATGATGGCACGCGATAACTTATACGCCGAACTCATGGAGGACCTCCACCCAAACCGTCCGCGCGTGGAAATCCTCGGAGACAGCCGGGTGATCGTGGAGAACCACTGCGGCATACAGGAATACGATGACAGCATCCTGCGCGTCAAGTGCCGCGGGTGCGAGGTGCGCATTCTGGGTGCGGATTTGGAGCTGACGGCGCTTTCTATGGACGAACTGGCGGTGATGGGCGTGATTTCGTCGGTGGAGTACATCACGACCGAGTGAGGAAGGAGGGGCGCGAATGATCGGGCGGCTGTGGCTGCTGGCCTGCGGGCAGGTGCGCGTGCGCGTGACAGGCGCAAGTCTGACGCGGTTTCTCAACCTGTGCGCGGCGCAGGGTATCACGCTGCGGCAGATGGACCGCACGGCATGGAACGAGCTGCACGCAACCCTGTCCATCCGGGATTTCCGGATGCTCAGACGGCACATGGGCCGCACGGGATGCCGCGTGCATATTCTCCGAAAACGCGGTCTGCCGTTCCTTGCGGCGCGTCTGCGTCCGCGCACGGCGCTCTGGGGCGGAGCCGTATTCGCCACGGCGCTGTGCTGGCTGCTCGGCACGCATGTATGGGCGATACAGACCGAGATCGCACCGGCGATAGACGAAACGGCTGTCATGCAGCAGCTGAGCGAAATGGGCGTGCACATCGGCATGCCCATCAAGAAGCTGAACACCCGTCAGATACGGTGGAAAATGATGCAGCTGCAGCCGAATATCACGTTCTTTTCGCTTAATCTGCGGGGCAACAGCCTGACCGTGGTCGCCTACGGCAGTACCGACCCGCCGGAGGTGCTGGACGAGCACGCCATTACCAAGGTGGTGGCCGCGCGGGACGGCGTGGTAACGCAGGTGCGTGCGCTCGAGGGACAGCCAATGGTGCGGGCAGGAGACGCGGTGCAGACCGGCGATACGCTCATCAGCGGTCTTGTCGAGCCAACACGCGAAGGCGGAAAGTACCGCACAGCGCATGCGCGCGGCACCGTGCAGGCGTACACCACGCATACGGTTCAGGCGGCGCGGCCGCTCACTGAGCAGAGCAAGCGGTATACGGGGAAAATTCGTCATCAATATGCACTGGTGATGGGAAATAAACGGTTAAATTTCTATATTGGCAGTGGAATTACAGGGGGTACTTGTGATAAAATAGTAACGACCAGACATTTTTGGCTGTCGGACAGCGTGGTGCTGCCTGTGGCGCTGGTCACACAAACGTATACATTCTACGAGCGGGAGCCGACGACGCGCACCGCCGAGGACGTGCGGGTGGATATGCTCTCGCGCGCACTGGGTGAGACCGCCGCGGATATCGACGGCATGGTGACGAGCCACAGCGAAACGTTCACCGAGCAGAACGGCGCGGCTGTGCTGTACCTCACTGTCCACGCCGAGGAGCAGATCGGCACCGAGGCCGTGGATGACAGTACCATTCCGGAGGAAAATGCGGAGATGGAACAGGTGCCGTAGAGACAGAAAAGGAGACGCCTATGAACCGTAAACTTACGACGATTCTCGCAGGACTGAGCACCGCAGCAGCATTTGCCGTAAACGGCTCGGACTGGCTTCACGGCGGTTCCGCGAGCGCAGGCAAACTCTGTGTCAGCGCGGTGTTTATCGTGCTGATATCGCTGCTGGTGTGCGCATGGCGGAAAAGCAATACTGTAATGTGCCTGCTGACGATTGCATCGGCGCTGATTGCGATTGGTGCGGCAGCCGGTTTGCTTATGACGGCGGATATCCTTCCGGTAAATTCGGTGCTGCTGCCGTTTAGTGTGTTTCTCGTGCCGTTTTTCGGTGTGACGAATTTTATGACGTCCACAGCTGCCGCAATATTTCTGCCGACGGCGGTTTCGGTGGTGTGGCTGTGTTTTGCGGTGGGTTTCTGGTGCGTAATCGGAAAAAATAAACGATAATCCGCATGTTATAATCGCTGCACAAATTTACAATATACCGTAGGGCGGGGCACCCCAGAGTGGCTTCTCTTGCGGCTTTGCCGCAATTCACCTTCTGCCTCACCCCGCCGGATGTAAATGCATCGGCAACATTAATCTCGTAGGGGAGGCCATTGGCCTCCCGCACTATGGTTTAATGGATGCGTGGGCGACCACTGGTCGCCCCTACGGTTACACGATTGCAAGTGATTTACAAACGGCGGGGTGAGGGCACCCCGCCCTACGGTATTCTTTCAATTTATATCAATCCATTGAATTTATGCCAATCGTTTGATGCGGTGCGCCGAGGTCGTACCCCAGGGCACCTTCTCTTGCGGCTATGCCGCAATTCACCTTGTCGCACCCTACGGTATGGTTTGTGCAATGATTTTCAGCATTGCATTTGGGTTAATACTATGTTATGACATTGCCTGCGGTTCCCATTTCTAACAGCAGGACAAATGAAAACCCACATTTTACCCCTATCAACAGGCAAAAGAAAAAGGGCGCACAATGTGCGCCCTGCGGAGAACCATCCCTTTACGGTCATTCTCCATTTTCCATTTTCAATTCTCCATTATTTCCATTTCCACTCGCGGACTTCCGGCATATCCTCACCGTACTCGGTGATATACTGCTGATGCTGCACCAGCTTATCGCTCATCTTCTGGTAGAGGTACGCGCCGCGGTTGCCAAGCTGCGGCAGGCGCAGCAGAACGTCCTTGACGAGGTGGAAGCGGTCGATATCATTCTGCACGCGCATATCGAACGGCGTGGTGATGGTGCCCTCCTCCCTGTAGCCGCGAACGTGCAGGTTGCGGTTATGACGGCGGTAGGTCAGCTCATGGACAAGCGTCGGGTAGCCGTGGAAGGCGAAGATGATCGGCTTATCCTTGGTAAACAGCATGTCGTACTCGGCGTCGGACAGGCCGTGCGGATGCTCCCGCTCGGGCTGCAGCTTCATCAGGTCAACCACGTTGACAACGCGAACCTTGAGTTCGGGCAGTTCTTCCCGCAGGATGGATACGGCAGCCAGCGTTTCGAGCGTCGGTGTCTCGCCGCAGCACGCCATAACAACGTCCGGTTCTGCGCCCTGATCGTTGGACGCCCACTCCCAGATGCCGATGCCCTGGGTGCAGTGCTGCACAGCCTGCTCCATGGTCAGCCACTGCGGACGCGGATGCTTGGAAGCCACGATGACGTTGACATAGTTGCGGCTCTTGATGCAGTGATCGAAGCAGCTGAGCAGGCAGTTTGCATCGGGCGGCAGGTACAGACGGACAACATCCGCCTTTTTGTTGGCGATGTGGTCAAGGAAACCCGGGTCCTGATGGGTAAAGCCGTTGTGGTCCTGCTGCCATACGTTGGAAGCCAGAATCAGGTTGAGCGACGCGATCGGCTGACGCCACGGCAGGCCGTTGCAGACCTTGAGCCACTTGGCGTGCTGTGCCGCCATCGAGTCGATAATGCGGATGAACGCCTCGTAGCTTGCGAAAAATCCGTGACGGCCGGTCAGCAGATAGCCCTCAAGCCAACCCTCGCACATGTGCTCGGACAGCATGCCGTCCATCACGCGGCCGCTTGCGGACAGGAATTCGTCGGTGTCCAGACGCTCGGCGTTCCACTCGCGGTCGGTGACCTCGAAAATGTGGCTCAGGCGGTTGGACATGGTCTCGTCCGGGCCGAATACGCGGAAGTTGCGGCTGTCCATGTTCAGCTTGATGACATCGCGGACATAAGCGCCAAGCTCGATCATATCCTGACCCTCAACACTGCCCGGAGCCGGAACATTCAGTCCGTAATCACGGAAATCCGGCAGACGCAGCTGGTGCATAAGCAGACCGCCGTTGGCGTGCGGGTTTGCGCCGATGCGGTGCTCGCCGGTCGGCGCCAGCGCCTTGAGTTCGGGAATCAGCTTGCCGTTTTCGTCGAACAGCTCCTCCGGATGGTAGCTGCGCAGCCACTGCTCGAGCATGGGCAGGTGCTCCGGGCTGTCCATCATCAGCGGCACCTGATGCGCGCGGAAACTGCCCTCGATCTGCTTGCCGTCCACGTTCTTCGGACCGGTCCAGCCCTTCGGGGTGCGCAGCACGATCATCGGGTAGATCGGACGGGTCGTGTCGCCGGTCTCGCGCGCATGCTTGCGGATGGCGAGGATTTCCTCGGTTACGGTGTCGAGCGTGTCCGCCAGTGCGCGGTGTACCTTCATCGGCTCATCGCCCTCGACGAAATACGGCTTCCAGCCGCAGCCCTCGAGCATTTTGCGCAGCTCCTCTTCGGGAATGCGCGACAGCACGGTCGGGTTGGAGATCTTGTAGCCGTTCAGGTGCAGGATCGGCAGAACAACGCCGTCCGTCACCGGATTGAGGAACTTGTTGCCGTGCCACGAGGTTGCCAGCGGGCCGGTCTCCGCCTCGCCGTCACCGACAACCACGGTTGCGATCAAGTCGGGGTTATCCAGCACCGCACCGAAGCCGTGCGCCAGAGAATAACCCAGTTCACCGCCCTCGTGGATGGAGCCCGGGGTCTCCGGGGCAACGTGGCTGGCAATGCCGCCCGGGAACGAGAACTGCTTGAACAGGCGCTTCATGCCCTCGGTGTCCTCGCTGATGTTCGGGTAAACCTCGCTGTAAGTGCCCTCGAGGTAGGTGTTCGCCACGAAGAAGTTGCCGCCGTGACCCGGACCGGACAGCAGGATCATATCCAGATTATACTGCTTGATGATGCGGTTCAGATGAACGTAAATCAGGTTCTGACCGGGCACCGTGCCCCAGTGGCCGACGATCTTCTTCTTGATGTGCTCGGGCTTCAGCGGCTCCTTGAGCAGCGGGTTATCGAGCAGGTAAAGCTGACCGGCTGCAAGATAATTTGCCGCCCGCCAGTATGCGTCCATTTTGTTCAGCATTTCGTCGTTGATGTGTGCTGCCATAGCGTAATGCTTCCTTTCTGCGATTGACTGTATGCTTGGTTTTATTAGTCTATCCGTTTTAAGGCAAATAATGCGATAAAGCGTCCACCTGTTTTTTCATTCCTTATCACGCTGAGATAATAGCACATTGTTATTTACTTGTCAATATTACATTTGTCATTGATTCAGGCAGGAGTGAGGAGGCAGGCGTAATTGAAAATGGAGAATGGAGAATGGAAAATGAACGATACGGTTTACGGCGTTTCTCCGGGTTTGGTATTACATGAAATGTATACCGTAGGGTGCGCCGACCTCGGCGCACCGTCTCTAACGATTGTAACGTGCGTAACCGTAGGGGCGAACATTGTTCGCCCGCAGCACGACCGGAGCCTGTGCAGGGAACGGCCACGCCCCCGGTTAACCATAACGCGGGAGCACACTGTGCTCCCCTACGGGATAGATGTTGCAGATGAATTTACAGACGGCGGGGTGAGGGCAGAAGGTGAATTGCCCGAAGGGCAAGAGAAGCCACTCCGGAGTGCCTCGCCCTACGGTACAGCTTCCATCCGCACGTTCATTCTCCATTTTCCATCCTCCATTATTCCGAAAAAAGAACAGCGTCCCGCTCTATCCAAGCGGAACGCTGTAATTTCATTGCATTTTTATCAAATCTGCGAAGTAAACACCTTATAGCCATCATCGGTGAGGGTATCGATGAGGCGCTTGGCGTGGTCAACGCCGCCGACCTCACAGACGACATGGATAATCGCCTCGCCGATCTCGAGGTCCGTCTGTACGCGGTCATGCTGGAACAGGATGATATTGGCATTCTGCTGTGCAACGATGTGCGAGAAATGCTCGAGTGCGCCCGGTGCATCCGGCATGAGCACAGAGAACTTCAGCTGACGGCAGCGGGTAATCAGGCCCTTTTCCACAATCTTGTGAATAAAGGATACGTCGATATTGCCGCCGGACAGCACGCATACGACCTTTTTGCCCTTTACATCCACCTTGTTGTTGAGTACAGCCGCGAGCGGAGCCGCACCCGAGGTCTCAACGACCTGCTTGCAGCGCTCGAGCAGCAGCAGAACAGCGGAAGCGATCTCGTCATCGGAAACCGTGACAACGCGGTCCACATACTGCTTGATATACTCAAAGGTCTTTTCGCCCGGGGTCTTTACGGCGATACCGTCAGCGATGGTGTGCACGGTATCGGACGGAGTGCGCTCGCCGGTGCGGAACGAATTTGCGATCGCCGGTGCGCCCTCAGCCTGTACGCCGATGATCTGGATGCGCGGGTTGATCTGCTTTGCGCAGGCAGCCACGCCGGAGATCAGTCCGCCGCCGCCGGCCGGAACGAAGATCATGTCAACGCCCGGCAGGTCGCGCAGGATTTCCAGCGCGATGGTGCCCTGACCCGCCATAACATCCTCATCGTCAAACGGGTGGATGAACTCTGCGCCGGTCTCCTCGCAGATCTCGCACGCCTTGGCATAGGCTTCATCGTAAATGTTGCCCGCCAGAACAACCTCGGCACCGTAGCCCTGGGTTGCGGAAACCTTGGCGATCGGCGCGGAACGCGGCATAACGATGGTGGATTTTACACCGGCAGCGGTTGCCGCAAAGGCAACGCCCTGTGCATGGTTGCCCGCAGAGGACGCAACAACGGCGTGCAGATCGCCCTCAGCGAAGCGCTTCATAATCTTATTGTAAGCACCGCGCACCTTAAAGGAGCCGGTCTTCTGCTGGTTTTCGTACTTCAGATAAACCTCTGCGCCGGTCATGGCGGAGAAGGTGCAGGACGTAGACAGCGGAATGTTGTGGATGACGTTTTTCAGTCGGTCCGCAGCTGCCTCGAAATCTTTTAATTCTAACATTGAGCATCTTCCTCGTTTTTGCAAGATAGATTTATAATATCACTTTCCATTTTTGATTGCAAGATATTCGGGCACATTACCTTACATTATTATATCATTCTGTTCAATATGTACAAAGAATCCGCATTCCCCGCGGTGTGTGTGCATTGCGGAAATGGCCGCATCGTGTAATCCTGCTGAATCGGTATCCTGCAGGGTGCGCCAAGGTGAATTGCGGCACCCTGCGGTATACCTTCATCGTAATATTGAAACGGAGAAACAAGGTAAACCAATATCCGCTCCTGCCTCCACGCACTCTTCACTCTTTTTATTGCCTTTATCGTCAGGATTTGCTATACTAATATAAGATTATTGTGGGAGGAACTGCAATGGACGAGCAAACCCGTGGATTCCGCAGTGCCATCTTCGGCGGCTTTAACCGCGAGGACGTAATGCATTACATAGAAGAAACCGACACGAAATACTACACCGAGACCGCCGAGCTGCGCTCTCAGCTGACCGAGGCTCAGTCCGCGATGAACGAGCTGCGCACGCAGAACGAGGCGCTTACCGCGAAGAACGCCGAGCTGCTCGAGCGGCTCGGCGAAATGACGCTGGATACCGATAAAATCCGCGCACAGCTGGACCAGATCGAAAGCGGTTTTTCCCTTCAGGCGACCGAGATTGAGGCGCAGAACGCCCGCGCGGCGCAGCTTGCGGCGGAAAACGACCGGCTGACCTCGGAGAACGCCAAGCTGTCGGCCAAATGCGGCGAATACGATGCGACCAGAGAGAAGATCGCCGAGATGGAGCTTTCCGCATACCGGCGCGCCAAGCAGATCGAGGAGGATGCCAAGGTAGAGCTGCAGAAGCTGCGCCGCAAGTCGATGGAGACCATCGAGCAGGTGCGCCGCCAGCTGGATGCCACCAAGGAGAACTACCGCACCGTGCTGGCACGCAACCAGCAGGAATCCGCCGAGTTGGCCCGCAAGGCCGGTGAGGTGCTCGGTGAAATTGACAAGATCAGCGCGTCGCTCGGCAAAAAGGACGGCGAGGCGCCCCATCCCGAGCCGGACAAGACAAAAAACGGACTGCGTGAGGTTCTGAACAATCTGCGCCCGAAAACGGAGGAATAAGCATGGCACACTACGATTTGAAAACCGAACAGCTCAAGGAAATGGCGCCGAAGCTGCGTGCGGGCGACACCGTAACGCTGACCGGCACGGTCTACACCGCGCGCGACGCCGCACACAAGAAGATTGTTGCCGCGATGGACGCAGGCGACAAGCTGCCGTTCGACCTCGACGGCGCGGCGATCTACTACGCCGGACCGACCCCCGCAAAGCCGGGTCAGGTCATCGGCTCGGTCGGCCCGACCACCTCCGGCCGTATGGACCCGTTCGCACCGCGTCTGCTCGATGCAGGTCTTGTCTGCATGATCGGCAAGGGCGTGCGTAATCAGGGCGTGCAGGATGCGATGGAGCGCAACGGCGCGGTTTATATGGTAGCCATCGGCGGCGCAGGCGCGGCGAAGGCGGCATCCATTAAGAATGTCGAGGTCATCGCGTATGACGAGCTGGGCTGTGAGTCGGTCAAGCGTCTCACCGTGGAGAATTTCTCCGCCATCGTGTCGCAGGATTCGGTCGGCGGCAACCTCTACACCGAGGGCGTTGCAAAGTATAAGAAGGATTGAGCCAAAAGGCGGACGGTTGTCCGCCTTTTTCTTTTACCTGTGCAAGGCAGAAGTTAGGAGGTAGGAGTGAGGAGTTTTCCTTATGATTTACCTATACCGTAGGGCGGGCTGCCCTCAGCCCGCCGCGTATATCATCTGCAT
>OLRY01001134.1_pt1 | contig 27295 bp, 28 predicted proteins | sample 1672541 | NCBI WGS metagenome assembly OLRY01 (sample SAMEA3136697, study PRJEB25190) | human gut metagenome | biome: human gut; feature: human-associated habitat; material: faeces | place: Austria | collected 2013 | reverse complement strand
GCCGCGCCCAACGCACCGTTCCGTGCCGTCGGCTTTCGCGCTGCACGCCGCCGCACGGACGGCGCGAGGGCATAGAAAAACGCGCAGAGTTCTTTCCTCTGCGCGTTTTGCGTGTACATATTTAATTTCAAAAAAGCAGCGCCATATAATCCTGACGCCCATCAAGTACACGGGTAACTTCTACATATTCGTTGCCCACAACACGATAGAACACAATCTGCTTTGCTACTACTAAAAAACGAATGTCCGTATCTACCGCATAGCGACTGCACAATTCTGTGCCCATAAACGGATTATCCTCTAACAGCATAATCGCGTCATACACCCGACGAGTTAATTTTGTTGCTGCTGACGGATTGTTAAGCTGCTCCCTAATATATCGTTCCGTTGCCCGCATATCTTCAACAGCAGTTTTCTTAAATTTAATTCTCATTCAGCAATACCCAACATAGCCCGGGCCTGCTCGGCAGAATAGCTTTCGGTGCAATCATCGCCCTTTTTCAGTTCTTTCACCAACCGTGCCAGAGCCTTTGCCTTAACAATTTCCGCATTATCTCCTGTCACTGCAAATGGGAAACCGCCTGCATTTAATGACTGCTGAAAAAACACATTGATTGCGTCCGTGAGTGTCAACCCCGTTTTTGCATAAATCTGCTCCAATTCTTCACGAATTTCAGGATTCATGCGAATACGGAACATATCTGTTTTTGCAGAAGAAATAACATTATCCATCTTGCAGACCTCCTTTTCAAATTTAGTATAACACATCGTATTCTATGCGTCAATTATGTAGCTACATTGTTGCTACATAATTATTTTGCACACCTCCCAATCTCCTGCAAAAAGTCGTACCCTTTCGGCACGATTGGAGTATAAAACTCCGTAATCACCCCCTTTCCGGTATCGGCATAACCTCTGCCCTTGATATTCTTGAAAAAGAACTCCTTTTTCGTTTCTCCAAACATCATGCTGTATCCCAGTTCGGACATTCTGCCAAGCGCGACACGGAAGTTAAACTGGTCACGGATACCGTCACCGAGGTATTTAGCATCCGGACGCTGGCAGGCGAGAATCAGGAAGAATCCCGCCTGCCGTCCCAGCATGACAATCTGCCGCAGCTTGTTCAGCACATCTTCGCGCTCCCTGCTGGTCAGCATTTCCATGAACGCAACGTACTCGTCAAACACGAGAAAATGCGGTGAAAGTCCGAGATATGCATAGTTTTCGCCGGTTTTGTAATTTTCCATGCGCTTCATATCCGCACTGCGTTCGTGCATAGCCGTGCAGAAATCGGTGATACACTGCACGATCTCCTCTTTGCGGCTGTACACGTTCGGCAGGACGGCAGACAAATCCGCTAAGTCTGCGTTTTTCGGGTCAAGAATGTACAAAACCGCATTAGTTTGCAGCAAAGCCCGAATCAGCGTCAGGATAAAGTACGTTTTGCCGCCGCCTGTGCCACCCGCGATCAGCATATGCGGCAGGCTGTCAAACTCCCAATAGGTGTTCTGCATGAGCCGCATTTTACCGTGTTCCACGCACACCTCAGAGATTGGGATACGATTGGCGATCATGTCATACAGCAGCGTGTACTCCACAAATCCGTCCAGCAGTTCCCTGCTGATAAGCTCACAATACAGGCCGCTTTCCAGCTTGTTTTCCAAGTGCAGCAGCGGTTCTTGAAACTTTCCGAGCGTAATCTCCGCCGTGATATGCAAAAGCCCGTTTTCCATGCGGTAGTACATTCGCGGAAAACGGGCAATCTTCGGTTTTGAACTTGCAGGCAGGTCCTTAAAAAATCCCTCGGACTGTTTGGTGTCGCTCTGCTCATACCACTGGTTTTCCAGTACCATGCGCGCCAGCTTTTGCCGATGGCGCATTTCATTCAGCTTGTCCGGAAACCGGCGGTACAGCAGCCACGCCGTCACGGTACACACTTTTACACCCATGGCCGCGCTGAACAGCAGGTAAGCCACGGACGGACTGCGCCAGTCTGTGCGGATATTCAACAGTACAAATGTCACGGCAAACACCGCGAACAGCAGGAAAAACACCGTTCGGAACACCAAATCTTTATCGCTCGGGCGAATCCGCCTGCCGCGATTTCTACACAGCCTGTGCATTACGATTTCTTATCTGCCGGAACATCCTTGTGCGGCTGGCTGTTCTGTGCGGGCGTTTTGAGCACCAGATCGTCCGCCTTGATGTACCAATCCACCTCGGCGCTGTTGCCGAACGTCACATGAGCGATGGCGCCGAACATCGGGTTGACCAGCTTCACTTCCGCGTTGTACGCAAAATCGCGCACCGGAACGCTCGCCGGAACACTGACCTGAATCATACGGCCCTGCTTGTCGCTTTTCAGATCGTAGGTGCGCTCCTTGACCACCTCGGACGGCGTGCCGTCTGCGTTCTCCTCGAACACCTCGCGGCGCATTGCCGAAAAACGCAGCGTGCCGAGCGTTGCTTCATTTTCACCGAAAAAACCATTGCTGAATCTCATAAATCGTACCGTCCTTTCTCGTTTACGCCTTTTCAATATCTTCCGCGTGCAGAATGTAGTCCACGAACGCGCGGCCGTTGATAACGTAGCCCTCAGCCGTCACGGACGGGTTCTTGAGCTTGACCGGCTCCATATACGCGAACTGCTTCTGACCTGCTGCACCGTCGATCACGACCTCAATATCATCCGCACGCTGCACATCGCTGAACAGCTTGTAGCGGCGGTACAGCACCTTGGTCTGGGTGCCGTTGCGGCGGGTGTCGCCGCGCTTCACCTCGGCCGGACCGCCAAATTCCAGATTGCCGAGCGACTTCGCCATGTTCGGGATAACAAATTTCAGTTCCATAAAAAGACCTCCAAATTCTAATTCATTACTTCCGCGATACCCGCCATCACATATTCTGCGCACGGCAGGGCAATCGAGTTGCCGAGTGCTCGATAACGGGCATGATCGCTGATTTCTTCATTCTTGCAGCCGTACTTTGTCCAGTTTTCAGGCAGACCCATCAACCGCTCACATTCCAGCGGTGTCAGCACGCGCAGGAATCCGTCCCGTTCCTCACTCTCGTACCAAAACGAAAACGGCGCCGTTACACTGGCAAGCAGAGTTGGGAACGGTTCTCCTCCTCGTCCGAAGCTGGCGCAGAATCCTTTCTGATCTCCGACCTGTGCCATAGTTCGCATCCGCCGAAGGGAAAACGGTCTGACGATGGGTACCTGCCGCCCTGTTTGAGCAGCAGGTACTCCACTTCCGGCGGTGGCGGACAGCCCGCCCGGACCGCCAATCGCAGAAAACGGGAGCACAGTCCGGGGCTTAAATAATACTTCTCCGGCACGCTGGCCTGTAAAATCCGCCACGACGAACACGCGCTTGCGGCGCTGTACGAGGGCGGGTTCTCCCCAATACTGGGCGTCCAGCAGTCGCCAAGCGGTATCAGCGCATCCCCCTCGCACCATTCCGGCGTGTGCCCATCCACGAGGAGGCACTGAAACCTCGGCACCTGTGAACGCACGGAGCATGGCTGCAAAATCCAGCCTGTCATTTGAAGAAAACGCTCCTGCAACGTTTTCCCAAATACAGAAAGCTGGATACCGACCATTGGTTGCATATCTCATCTCCTCGATAATTCGCATCGCCTGATAAAACAGGCTGGATTTTTTGCCTGCGAAACCATTTCTCGTGCCAATCTGCGACAAGTCCTGACAGGGCGAACCGAATGTAATCACATCGACCGGCGGTACCTCCGCACCGTTAATTTTCGTAATGTCGCCCAAGTGCAGCATATCCGGGAAATGCCGTTTGGTGATGGAGATCGGGCGTGCTTCGATCTCGCTCGCCCACACAGGTTCCATGCCGCAGTGTACCGCCGCCAATGAAAACACGCCGATTCCATCAAACAGACTGCCGAGTTTAAGTACGGTCACGCGCGTACCTCGTGCGGCCCATCGTGCCGCGGATACGGCAGTTGCCGGTACGGATTTTCTTGCCGCGCACCCGGGCAAGGCAGTCACAATGCTCGTCCGGGTCCAAGTGTGCGCCGCAGTGCGGACAGGTGTTGTAGTACATGAGTATCCCTCCTGCTATTACATGAATTGTCATACTATCTGTACGCTGAACGGCGGCGGTCTGGCAAACAAACAATAGATTTTATATTGAGTAAGCATGATCTTTTCCTTTTTCGGGTAATGAAAAAGCCGTCCTTCTTTGAGAACGGCTTTCGCTTTACCAGTTTTTGGCGTAATATGGTTTGTATTTTAGGAAACAGCTTGTCCTGCGTTATGTTTGTCATTTTACGGAAATTTTGTTGTTCTTGTCACATCGCAGCCCGAAACAGCTTGTACAAATCTCCCCTAAAAGTTGTTCTTATCCCATCGTACCAGAGCAAAAAGCCAGAACAACCTACGACAACCTGCTCCGCCTGATTGACGACCCGGATGTTCGCGAGCCGCTCAAATTCCTGCGAGAACGAGAAGTCGTGCATTTCCAGCGGTTCGGAGACGCGCTGCGCGTTGTGCAGGATAATCTGGATGCCAAGAACTACTATGCCTACAACCCGTCCATCGACATCCGGCCCAAAGAGAAATAACGCATTTGCAAGGAGATGGTCCCTGACCGTCTCCTTTTTTTGTGCAAATACTGCATCAATCCAGGGCACTGTGCAAAACAAATTTGAACACTTTACTGTGTAAAGTGTCTTTTCTTTTCCGTGCATTTCTGCTATAATGCTATTAAGTAGCGCATATTATATATTTGCCTGATCACTATCGGACAGGCCTTCGCATAAATTTCAGTAAGTAGGGGAACAAGCATGAAAGAACAGAAATTGGTCATCACCGGTATGGGCGCTGTTACGCCGATCGGTATTGGTGTGGACGCATACTGGTCCGCACTGGTGGAGGGACAATGCGGTGTAGGAAAAATTACCCGCTTTGATGCATCCGAACTGCCCGTGCAGATCGCGGCAGAGCTGAAGGACTTCGATCCCGCTGCCTACATGCCGAAAACGCTGGCCCGCACGATGGACCCGTTCATGCAGTTTGCCTTTGTTGCGGCCGAGGAGGCTCTCAAGAACAGTGAGCTGTCCATCGAGAGCGAAAGCGACCGTATCGGCATCGTCATGGGCACTGCAATGGACGGCGTTACCACCGTTGCACAGACGCAGGCTGCGTTCGACACAGGCAAGCGCGTCGGCCCTCGCTTTGTGCCGATGACCATCGGCAACATCGCTGCCGCCCAGATCTCGATTGCTCACGGCATTCACGGCCCGAGTCTGACACTCAATACGGCATGCTCGGCAGGCGGTGACGCCATCATGACCGCAGCGATGCTGCTCCGCTCCGGCGAGGCAGACGCGGTTCTGGCAGTCGGCGGCGAAAGCATTCTTTGCCCGATCGTGGTTTCCGGTCTGTCGCAGGCCAAGGCGCTTTCCCGCCGAAACGACGACCCCGAGCAGGCGTGCCGCCCGTTCGACCTTGACCGCGACGGCTTCGTTATCGGTGAAGGCGGCGGCGCTCTCCTGATCGAGACCGAGGAGCATGCACTCGCCCGCGGCGCAAAAATCCACGCCGTACTCGCCGGTTACGCGAATACCTCGGATGCACACCACGTTACCGCGCCCTGCCCGGACGGCGAAGGCGCTTCCCGCTGCATGAAGCTGGCGCTCAAGAGGGCCGGCATGCAGCCGTCCGACATTGGCTATATCAACGCGCACGGCACGTCCACGCCGCTCGGCGACAAGGCCGAAACACTGGCGGTCAAGGCCGTGTTCGGCGGCCGCGAAAGCGCACCGCCGATGAGCTCCACCAAGTCCGCGACCGGCCACCTCATGGGCGCTGGCGGCCTGACCGAAGCCATCGCCTGCATCAAGGCCATCGAGGAAGGCGTTCTTCCGCCTACCCTGCACCTGGCAAAACCCGATCCGGAATGCGATCTGGATTATGTGCCGAATACCGCGCGCAAGGCGGAAATCAACGCTGCAATGAGCAATTCGCTCGGCTTCGGCGGACAGAATTCCAGCCTGATTGTTGCCAAATACGAGAAATAATTCCTATCAAGAATACGCAGTTAGTGATTATGTATCCTTAAAATTGCGAATTTTTATCCTATTGCAAATAGAAATAACAGGGACATCGGCATGTAGCTTGTGTCCCTGTAAGATTTTTCTTCTTGCAATTTCGTGATTGTATGGTATTATAATATTCGTTAAGTAGTTTTTAACTCTACATACAACCATCCCCTGAGGTAATTATGAATTGCTAATTCCCCATACAAATTATTAAGAGGTGATCCCTTGAGTCACGAATACACCTATGATATTTCCATGTTCCGCGACACATTTGAAACCCGTTTCACCTATCTGAACGGTTTTCTGCGCAATGTTTCGCGTTTCGGCAGCCGACCGGCACTCTTTGACCCGCATTCCGGCCGCCGCTGGACCTACCGCGAACTGAACGCCGAAGCCAATCGTCTGGCGCATGCGCTGCGCGCGGACGGCGTCGGCAAGAACGATGTTGTCATGTTCACACTGCTCAATTCGCCGGAGTTTGTTTTCTGCTATCTGGCGGCGCACAAGATTGGTGCGGTCGCGTGTCCGGTCAACTACCGGCAGGGCGCAGGCGAAATTGCACTCGTCATTGATGACAGCACGCCCAAGGCTTTCATCTACGACGCCGAGTTCGGCGAGCTGTCCGGCGGTGCGCTCGACCTGTGCGAGAGCAAGCCTGCTATCAAGATCGTTGTCGGCACGGACGATGCCGTACCTGCCGGTCAGGTGCGCTATGCGGATTACGTTGCCGATCAGCCGGAGAACGACCCGCCGATCGACTTCGACCCGCACATCTACGACGAGACCACCCGTCTGTATACTTCCGGCACAACCAACCGTCCGAAGGGCGTGCCGATCAACAATATCAACGAGGTGCTTTCCGCGCATGACGTTATGATGCACTTCCCTCTCGGTCCGACCGACCGCACGATGAACATGACCCCGTGGTTCCACCGCGGCGGCATCCACTCCGGCGGCCCGTGCCCGACCCTCTATGCGGGCGGCGAAGTTGTCATTCTGCGCGATTTTGCACCGAAGCGCTGCCTGGAATATGCCGCGAAGTACAACATCTCGTTCCTGATCGGTGTACCGACCATCATTGCCATGCTCGCCCGCACGCAGGAGCGCACCCCGCACGACCTGTCCGCGCTGCGCGGCATTGTCACCATGGGCGCGCCGTTTGAAAAGAGCGCATGCGAGAAGTACATGAAGCTGCTCACGCCGAACATTTTCAACGGCTACGGCACGACGGAATCCTTCTGGAACACATTTCTGCGCCCGTTCGACCTGCCGGATAACGCAGGCTCGGCCGGCCGCTCGTGTACGGATGACGAGGTCCGCATCGTAAAGCTGCGCGAGGACGGCTCCCATTCCGAGCCGGACGACATTGTCCCGCACGACAACGTGGCCGAGGGCGAGATCATCATCTCCTCTCCGGCAAAGAGCGCATTTTGTTACTATAATAACCCGGAAATGACCGAACAGCAGTTCTACAAGGGCTTTCTGTACACCGGTGATGTCGGCACATGGGACGAGAACGAGTTCGTCACCGTGCGCGGCCGCAAGGACGATATGATCGTTTCCGCCGGCGAGAACATCTATCCGCCGCAGATCGAGGCCGTGCTGAACGACCATCCCAAGGTCGCAGAGAGCGCCGTTATCGGTGCGCCGGACAAGCTGCGCGGCGAAGTTGTTGCGGCATATGTTGTGCCGAGCGATCCCTCCCTCACCGTTGAGGAGCTGAAGGAGTACTGCACGAACAGTCCCATGCTGTCCTCGTACAAGTGGCCGCGCATCTACAACATTGTCGATTCCCTGCCGCACACCGCGACCGGCAAAATCATGCACCGCGCCCTGCGCAACAAGGCTTGACAGCCGTTCCCTATTGTTAAACGCTCACTCGAAGGGCAAGTCATCAGAAATGACAAGCCGGATAAGGTGACAGGTTGAGATACCTGTTCCTTATCCGGCTTTTTTGTATGTATGGAGAATGGAAAATGACATGAACGTATGTCATCCGTTCTCCATTTTATTTTACAAAAACAAAGAAGGGCAGCCACCGGCCGCCCCTGCAGAATGTCATCCTATACAATAATTACTAACTGCTGATCTTACAAAAGTCCCTGCAGTGAATAAACTGCCGCCAGCGCCAGCAGAATGGCAATCAGCGTTTTCAGCACGCGCAGGAATCGTTCTCTTGTGACAAACCGCCGCCAGCCTGTCGGCTTCGGGTCCGGAGGAAGCATTTCGTCCGGTGTCGGCTTATGGTCGAGCAGCCTCACGTCGCAATCCTTGCATTTACGAACATTCTCGACGTATTCCGCGCCGCATTTCGGGCACCAAGGCATAATTTGTTACTCCTTCCAGATGAAAATCGGCAGCGGCGGATCATTTTTGCGGTTCATCCACTCACAGCCGAGCACGGTATAGGTTCGGTCGTCGAGTTCCCACAAGTGAGCCAGAATCGCGTCGCGCTCCTCATAGCCGTTTTCCTTGCCGTAATAGAGCGCAAGCGCCATCAATCCGCCTTTTTTGAGCAGCTTCAGTCCCGCATCAACAGCAGGCAGTGAAGTCTCTGCGGTGGTGAATTTTGTCGAGTCTCCGCCGGGCAGACGGCCGAAATTGAACACGATGCAGTCCACCGTCTCCGGTTTGGCGTAGTGCGCCATGTTAGCGTGGCTGTCGAGGTAAACCTCGGCGCTGAGGTGCTCCTTCGCCAGCAGCTCGCGGGTCTGCCGGACGGCATCCTCCTGCACATCAAAGGCCAGCACACGGCCGTTTTCGCCTGTCAGACGGCACAGCAGCGCTGTGTCTCTGCCCTTGCCCGCAGTCGCATCAATACAAAAATCGCCTTCCCGAACCTGCCGCCGGAGCACATCATGCACAACCGAAAGTGTGTTCATACTCTGCCCTCCTCAAAAGCGGCCGCCGCCGAGCGCGCGCGCGATTTCGTCCCGCGCAGCCATGAGCGGCGCACGCAGCTCTGCCACGCGCTGGTCGGTCATGCGGCTGACCGGCGCAGACAGCGAAATCGCGTAGGACGCGCGTCCGCGGTAGTCCGGAATGGCAGCCGCAATGCAGCGCACGCCAAGCTCGTTCTCCTCATTGTCGAGCGCGTAACCAAGCTGACGCACCTTGTCGATCTCACGGAAAAACGCGCCCTCATCGACGATGGTGTGCTCGGTCCACGCATGCACATCGCTGTGCTGCCACACGTCGCGCACCTCTGCGGTGTCCCATGTGGCAAGAATTGCCTTTCCAACGCCCGTACAGTACAGCGGCAGGCGCATGCCGATGCGCGAGAACATGCGAATGGCAGACGAGCCGTTATCTACTTTATGGATGTACACAATGTCCTTGTCATCGCGCATGACAAGGTGAACGGTCTCATCCGTGCACTGCTCGAGCCGTTCAAGCGACGCGCGTGCTCTCTCAACAATATCCAGATTATCCACAATATAGCTGCTCATCTCGCACAGGCGCATACCGGCGCGGTAGACGCTGGTTTCCGCGTCGCGCTGCACATAGCCGCGCGCGCACATGCTGGCCAGCAGACGGTGAACCGTGCTTTTGTGCAGGCCGGTTTCCGCAGACAGGCCGCCGATACTCATGCCGTTGCGGCTGCGGCACAGAGTTTCCAGCAAATCGAATGCGCGGTCGAGCGATTGAACGGTCGATTGCTCCGCCATGAAAACGCTTCCCTTCGTTCCGTATTATAAAACACATCTCCATTATACAGCAAAGCTGCACAAAAAACAAGGGATTATTTTGGTGTGGTCGCCAAATGAGGGTCGGTTGCTTGCGAAGCGAACGGAATCTTGCCTGCCCGTCGAGGGCACAAGAAGGAGGACACCGAGGTTTCCTCCTTCTTGTGAATCATCCACTTTCCTAAGAGGGCACGGCGAAATTTGCAGAGCTGAGACTATAGGGGAACGGCAGTCGGGTTACTCTACCGTTCATTTCGTGAAATATTCGCAGTTCACAGATAGATTACTGCTACACAGGTGGTTTACTCTCCGCAGAGCGCGGCATAACAGTGCCGCGCAACCCGTTGGCACGTTGTAACAGACAGCACCTATGAATAAATCTGCTGATAAACGCTATCTTCAGGGAGCGAAATTTCTCCTTTACAAAGCAAAACCACAGTCAAAGCGACTGTGGTCTGCATAGAATTTAGCAATTATACGTTGAAACGGAACAGAACAACATCGCCGTCCTGCATCACATACTCCTTGCCCTCGGAGCGAACCAGACCCTTTTCGCGGGCAGCAGCCAGCGAGCCAAGCTCGATGAGGTCCTTATAGTTGATAACCTCAGCGCGAATGAAGCCGCGCTCGAAGTCGGTGTGAATCTTGCCGGCAGCCTGCGGCGCCTTTGTGCCCTTCTCGATGGTCCACGCGCGGACCTCCTGCTCGCCGGCGGTAAGGTAGCTCATCAGGCCGAGCAGGTCGTAGCAGACCTTGATCAGACGGTCCAGACCGGACTCGTGCAGGCCGAGTTCGGACAGGAACATCTCCTTCTCCTCTGCGTCCATGCCGGCGATATCCTCCTCCAGCTTTGCGCAGATCGGCAGAACCATCGCGCCTTCTGCGTCTGCAATGGCCTGTACTGCCTTGAGGCGCTCGTTCTCGGTATCGTTGCCAGTAAAGCCTTCCTCGTCCATGTTTGCTGCGTAGATGACCTTCTTCGCGGACAGCAGGTCGCTCTCACCGATAACGCGGTCAATGTCCTCGTCCTCGCCAAAGCCCTCGAAGGTGCGGGCGGTCTTGCCCTCCTCCAGATGCGCCTTCAGGCTCTCGAGGATCTCCACGTCACGGAGCAGCTTCTTGTCTGCCTTCGCAGCCTTGCGGGTGCGCTCGAGACGGCGCTCGAGGTGCTCGATGTCCGCAAGGATCAGCTCGAGGTTAATGGTCTCGATGTCACGGGCCGGATCGACCGAGCCTTCAACATGCACGATGTTCTCGTTGTCGAAGCAGCGGACAACGTGAACGATGGCGTCAACCTCGCGGATGTGGGACAGGAACTTGTTGCCCAGACCCTCGCCCTTGCTTGCGCCGCGCACCAGACCGGCGATGTCCACGAACTCGACCACCGCAGGCGTGGTCTTCTTTGCGTGATAGAGATCGGTCAGCGGCTGCAGACGCTCATCCGGTACAGCGACCATGCCGACGTTCGGGTCGATGGTGCAGAACGGATAGTTTGCGCTTTCCGCGCCCGCCTGCGTAATTGCGTTGAACAAGGTAGACTTGCCGACGTTTGGCAGTCCGACGATTCCTAATTTCATATATACTCATTCTCCTTCGATTTTTCCTTGATTTGCAAGGGTTTTCGGGTTTTGGCTTTTCGGCTACTACGCCATTTTTACGCCATTTTCGCATTGAGTTTTATGTCAGAAAACCCTTTTGACTCAAACTGCCGTACAGCTTGGTCGAGCGAATCGGTGGTTACATGAACATACCTATCCATCGTTGTCTTGATACTGGCATGACCCAATAGCTTTTGCAGCACTTTCGGCTGCATACCACTTTCGATGGCTCTTGTGGCGTAAGTATGGCGTAGAGCGTGCATACAAAAGCGATTTATCCCTGCTTCGTCGCAGAGCTTGTAAAGGTGGGTATCATAGGAGCTGTTCTTCGCTGGCTCTCCTGTACGCCAGTTGATAAAAACAAGGTCACGCATAACAAGCTGTGAGGTTGTGCCTGTGCGCCTGTCTATGTATTCAAGCGTCTGTGAAAGCAAGGGAGACTCTTTCCTGTTATCCCGGCTATCCCAAATGCTTTTCAGAATATCGTAGGCTCTGTTCGTCAAGGGAATTGTGCGATAACTCTGTTGAGTCTTTGGAGGACCTGCACGCCAGTATTTTTGAGCGTGCCTAAACTCCAAAGTCTTGTTGACCGTAAGTGTTCGTTTTTCAAAGTCAATCGCATCCCAAGTTAATCCAATCATTTCGCCAGTACGCAAGCCTGTTTCGAGGATAAGGGCGTATTGGTTATAGTTGTGGGAACGCTGGGCAACTTCAAGAAAACGTTGTTGGTCATCGCAAGTAAGAAACTTTATATCATCCACAGCACGAACTGGCTTTGTAAACCGCACACCATCCATTGGGTGTCTGGCAATCAAGTCATTCATTTTCGCCGCCTTGAACAATGTGCCCATAGCAATATAGGCTTGTCGGATAGTAGAACCAGCATAATCAGCGTCCATCCGAATCAAGACTTGCTTACAGTGCATGGGCTTGACATTGGCAATCGCCATTCTACCGATAACGGGCTGAATGTTTTTGGAATATCGCTCCCGATAATTGCGGAGCGTATTAGGGGCTAAGTCACCTACTATATTTTCAATCCAGAAACTAAACCATTGGTCAACCGTTGTTTCGGTGGCAACAAAAACTTCTTCGTGCTTGTCGGCATATTTCGCTTCTTCCATCCAATTCCTTGCTTCGGGAATAGTCTGAAAATATTTCTCATGCCTTTTTCCTGTTTTATCAACAAATCGTGCGCTGTATAAACCGTCCTTTCTTTGGTAGATACCCTTACCGCAGTCTTTTCCTTTGAGATTTTTTCCCATGAAATGCTCCTTTCCCTTGAAGGGAAATGGACGCACTGCTACACGATAAGTATAGCAGATTTTGTCCATTCCCTCAAGTGGTTATTGTGAAAAACTCTCCGGCAATTTGTAAATTTTTCGGAACTTCTTATATCACCAGTTTCTCACTGATGAATTGCTCAAATTCCTTTCGTTTGACCAGCTTCTTTGTGCCGACAAACAAAACGAAGGGGCAGTTGGGCGAGCGGAGCATACTGTCGATCTTGTTGATGCCGATGTTGCTGTATTCTGCCGCCTCCTTGGTGGTCAGTGTCATTTTCAGATGGATCGGAACGGTGCCGATGCAATTCTCCATGTAAAAGCTCCTTTCTTGGGTTTATCAGCCGAGCAGACGAGCCGCCGTTTTCAGATTGTCGGCAGCGGTGCTTTTGCGGAAGCTGTCTCCATCGAACATGATCGGGACGCAGACCTCCAAGATGCGGTCATAAATTCGGCGGTCATCCAGATCGACAGCTTGCTTCATAACGGAAAGCGGGATATTCGTGGTGACGATCATGGGCTTGCCGGTCAGCAGCCGTTTGTCAACCACATCGAACACTCGCTCCTTACCGAAGCTGGTGTTACGTTCTGCCCCCAAATCATCCAGAATGAGGAGGTCGGGGCGCATAAGCGATTTCATGTAATTGTCGCGGTCCGAACCGAAGTTACCCTGCATACGGTTGACTACATCAGACATTCCCACAAAGAGGACGGACTCCAGACGGTCAATCAGAGCGTTGGCAATGCATCCAGCGGCATAGGATTTTCCCGTGCCGACATTCCCGAACAGGAGCAGCCCGATTCCTGCTTTTTTGAACTCGTCCCAGTTCTGCGCGTAACCCCTCGCCTTTGCAAGCTGGGGCGTTGTAACTGCGGCTGACTCAAACCGCCAGCCAGCGGCGGGCATATCGCGGAACGCCTCGCTGCGGAGCATCGTCATGTAAGACATTCTCTCATATTCCCGACGCTCCGCTTCTTCCCGTTCTCGGCGTTCGGCGACGCACTTGCACATAACCGGGTGCTTGGTAAAGCCCTGTGCCTGAAGGTCTGCGGGGTAAAAGGCTTCTTTCGGCGTATGGCACTTGCCGCAGTATTTCAGCCCATCAGCGGAATTGATGTAATCGTCAGGTGCGGCATTAGCCGCTTCAACGGCATCAACCATTTTTGTAAAAATCGGATTCATAGACACTCTCCCTCGTTATCGTCGTAAGTGTAGTTTTTCGCTCTCCTGCCCTTGCTGTCCTCGTCCAACCACTTCTTGATGGTGGCGTAATGATTGGCATAGTGCCTGTCATTGGAAGCCATGTACCGGGACAGCCGCTCAATGTATTCGGCAGCTTTGCCGGGATAAGCCGTCTCCAGCCGGGAATATTCCTCTCCTGACAGAAAAACATTTTGATACTCTCCATATCGGCGGCGCGTACTCTCTACTCTTTCGGTCTTACTCTGTTCTTTATATTCTGTATTAGTATTACTTGTGGGCAATTTCTGCCCATCAAGAGGGGCGGTTTTCTGCACTTCTGAAAGGCAGCCTTTGCCCATCAGAGGGGAAGAAAGCTGCACCCCATCGGGTATTTGCAGAAACAGCCTGTTAGCCTTGGTCAAGCCCTGTCGGACGCGAGTCAGCAGCCCGGCATTTTCCAGTTCGCACAAGGCGGTTTTTACCGTTCTTTCGCTCCGATTCAGGTCATTCGCCATCTGCTTGATTGTGTAGATGACATACACATTTCCGTCCTCTGATACCCACCCCGATTTTTGCGAAAGCATCGTGCGATTCAGCAGGAGGGCATACAGCAGTTTAGCGTTGATGGAATGTTCGCTGACTACCATAAATTGTGGCAAAGGAATGAACGGTGGGAGCGAGGTATCAATCTTGATATAGATGGCGTATCACTTCCTTTCGGTGTCTGCGGTATTCATGGTGGCGTTCCATCGGGTCCGCGAGGGGAGTACGCAGATGTACCACCCTTTTTTGCCCTCTTGGATTGATAATGCGGGCAAATAACGACAACCGCCCGGAAACTCTGCTTGCAATCGTGGACGCAGCGGCGGCAGAGCGTGTTGTACGCCTTGCGTCCCCGGTCATTCAGGAAGAACGACCATTCCAGCTTTTTTGATTTGCTCATGCGCGGCATATCTGTACTCCTTTCCCGAATTACAATTCGTTTCTCTGCTGTACTTTCAGCAGCTCCCATACGTCAGCCATCCGTTCTTTCAGCTCGGCAACGTCGGCATCGTAGAAATGCCCGGTGCTGTTGATGCGGCGGCAGACGTGGTTGATGTTTGTGGCAATCCTGCTGACAGCGGCAGCTAACTTTTTCTGCTCGGTGTAATCGACCTTGATGATGTACCCGTCAATCAGCATTTTCCGGGCATACGCGCCGAAGTTGCGGGTGCCGAGTTGATTCATCTTGTGGCGAACTACGCTCAATTCCTGCTCATTTAGGCAGATTTCCTTGCGGATGGGTCGTGTGCGGTCTGGCATATCAAAGAACTCCTTTCACTTTACAACGGACACCTTTTTGCCGTTTGTTGAGTATGGCGGCAAAAATTTTTTCCTTTCACTTTACAACGGACATTTTTAAGTCAAAACGCAGGTATCGAAACGGAAGATTTTCAAAAAATATGCGCCCCTGCTTTTGCGAAAGCGGGAGCGCGTTGTATCTGCGGATATGAGATTTGAGAGAGTAGCAAGCACATCCGGTGTCCGTACACACCGGAAAAATGAGCGGTTCAGCCTTGCGCCCGAACTGCTCATTTTGTTGTTGGGGAATCCCCACACCCCTTTCATGTCTGAATTGAAAATACTTCCTGAACTTTTCAGAAAGCCCTTGCTTTTATTCGCTTTGACGATTATAATTATACTGTGATTTTATAAGCAGACGCGGAACTTAACTGCAACAGGAGTGCTACCCATGAAGTATTTATCTATCGCGCAAACCGCCGAACGCTGGGGCATCTCCTCCCGCCGTATTCAGATTTTGTGCGGCGAGGGGCGCGTCCCCGGTGCTATCCGCATTGGCTCGGTCTGGGGGATTCCAGAGGACGCAGAGAAGCCAGCGGACGCGAGAATCAAGAACGGCAAGTATATCAAAAAAACTGCCGAAAATGAAAAATAAGCCGCAGATTATATCAGCGACTCTAACTCGAAATAATGGGGTCTATTCCACCTCGCGGGTGCGAATGGGCGTACTGATCCCTTGTCACGAATCTACCTAAATCGTCGATTCGACAAACGATGACAGTGTTTGACAAAGATTTAGTCCTTCCGAGACAGGATAGGTCTTTCACCACAATAACCACTGCACAGACATAGACAGGAGTGACCCTCATTACTGCTGAGGGTCAGGGTAGAAAAACCCTCATTTGAAATGAGGATAACACGATTATGGAGGAAATCAGCCATGCCAACACTTGAATGGATTGGAAAGAGCAAGGTTATCAATCATCATCAGGAAGTTCCGTTCCGGGTGTTGGAGCGCAAGTATAGCTTTGACGAAAACGGGGAGCATAGCGAGGACAACGGCAGCGACAACATGATTATCCGGGGTGACAACCTTGAAGCCCTGAAAGCCCTGCTGCCCCGGTACGAGGGGCGCGTCAAGTGCATCTACATCGATCCGCCCTACAACACTGGCAACGAGGGCTGGGTTTATAACGACAACGTCAACGATCCGAAAATCAAAAAGTGGCTGGGTGAGGTTGTCGGCAAAGAGGGCGAGGACTTGACCCGCCATGACAAGTGGCTGTGCATGATGTACCCGCGCTTGAAGCTGCTGCAAAAGCTGCTGGCGGACGATGGTGTTATTTTCATCAGCATTGATGACAGAGAGCAAGTATTACTACGGATGATATGTAACGAAATTTTTGGTGAAAATAATTTCTTGGCACAATTTGTTTGGCAAAAACGCACCTCTCCCGATATGCGTAAATTGGTAAGTACCGCCCACGAATATGTATGCGCGTATTGTAAAGACATCTCTTATCTCCCTAACGCAATAAGCAAAGTTGCATTAAGCGAAGAAGATGCCGAGAATTATAAAAATCCAGATAATGACCCCCGTGGTCCGTGGGCATCGAGCGATTTTACAGCGCAGGGTTTTCGTCCGAACCAGATGTATGAAATTATTACACCAGGCGGAGCGAGATATACTCCCCCAGAAGGTCGTTGTTGGAAAAACGTGGAGAGTGAGTTTATCAAGCAACGTGATGAAGGACGAATGTGGTTTGGAGCTGACGGAAAGGGCATACCGCGTCGAAAGACCTACTTATCTGAACGGGAGGGTAAAAACGTTTGGACTTGGTGGGATAACAAGGGCGTCGGGCATTCGCAGGAAGCTACAAAAGAGATTGGAAAAATCTTCGGTACGCCAACAGCTTTTGACTATCCAAAACCTGTTCGATTGATACAGCGTATAATTCAAATTGCTACAAGAAAAGACTCGATTGTACTTGATTCTTTCGCTGGGTCTGGTACAACAGCGCAAGCGGTTCTTAACATGAATAAGCATGATGCTGGATGCAGAAGAATCATCCTTGTTGAAATGGGAGACTATGCTGACAGCATCACCGCCGAACGCGTCAAGCGTGTTATCAATGGCTACGGCGAGGGCAAGAATGCCGTGGCGGGTACGGGCGGCAATTTCAGCTTTTATGACTTGGGCGAACCGCTGCTTGTGGGCGATTGCCTGAATGAAGCGGTTGCCCCAGAGATAATCCGGGAATACATCTGGTTCATGGAAACCAAGCAGCCCTACGCCCCACCTATCGGCGACAATCCGTATTACCTCGGCAAGCACAACAGCACAGGCTATTACTTCTACTACGAGCCGCAGCGCGTGACGGTACTGGATTATGCGTTTCTCTCCACCATTACGGAAAAAGCTGATGGGACGGTGATCTACGCCGACCGCTGCTCTATCAGCGAGGATAAGCTGGCAAAAATGGGCATCACATTTAAGAAAATTCCGCGCGATATTAGCAGACTGTAAGGGGGTGTTCGCTGTATGGAACTGAAATCATATCAGAAAAAGGTTATAGCGGACCTGACCCGCTATCTGGAACTGCTGAACGAAACAAAGAGTGACGCAGCGGCGTTTCGCCTGTTTTGGCAGGAAAAATCAGCCCCGACTTTAGGGCTATACCAAAACGTTATACCCGGTGTTCCAAACCTCTGCTTCAAGGTGCCGACAGGCGGCGGCAAGACATTTATTGCCTGCAACGCCGTTCGCCCCATCTTTGACGCGCTCCCCGCTACCAAGACAAAGGCGGTCGTGTGGCTTGTTCCGTCGGACGCGATTTTGACGCAAACGGCAAAATCACTGAAGAACCCGCAGCACCCCTACCGTCAAAAAATCGACGTGGATTTCGGCGGGCGTGTGGAGGTCTACACCAAGCAGGAGCTTTTGAACGGTCAGAACTTCAACCCCACCGCCGTAACGGAGCAGTTGTCGGTTATGGTGCTGTCCTACGATTCGTTCCGTGGGCGCGGCAAGGAGGTCTTGAAAGCCTATCAGGAGAACAGCAACCTTGCCGAGTTTGCAAAGGTGCTGGGTAAGCCCGACAGCCCCATTGAAAAAGCGGATGAAACCGCACTGTTCCAGATCATCAACCAGCTTAACCCGCTTGTCATCGTGGACGAGAGCCACCATGCCCGGTCGGAATTGAGCCTTGAAATGCTGGAAAACTTCAATCCCTGCTTTGTGCTGGATTTGACCGCCACGCCGAAAAAGGAGAGCAATATCATCTCCTATGTGGACGCGGTGCAGCTGAAAAACGAACACATGGTCAAACTGCCCGTGATCGTCTATAACCGGGACAGCCAATCCGAGGTGCTGATTGATGCAATCGACCTGCGGAACAAGCTGGAAGAAATCGCAGATGCGGAGTACGCCAAGACGGGCAAATATATCCGTCCAATCGCGCTGTTTCAGGCACAGCCGAAAGGCAAGGAGGACGCGACCACCTTTGAAAAACTGCGGGACAAGCTGGTGGATGCCGGGATTCCCGCCGAGCAAATTGCCATTCGTACCGCCGATGTGAACGAACTGAAAAACACCGATTTGATGTCCCCAAACTGCCCGATTCGCTATATTATCACGGTCAATGCTCTGAAAGAGGGCTGGGATTGCCCCTTTGCCTATATCCTTGCGTCCCTTGCCAATAAGACAAGTCAGGTTGACGTGGAGCAGATTTTAGGGCGGATTCTCCGTTTGCCCCATACGAGCCAGCACACGCAGTCGGCTTTGAATATGTCCTATGTGCTGACTTCTTCCAACGATTTCAATAACACCGTGGCGCATATCGTCAAGGGCTTGAACAGCGCAGGTTTCAGCGATAAGGACTATCGCATTGGAGAGTCTGCAAAACCGCAGATTCCCGAACAGCCAGCGGAACAAATCACGCTGCCTGACCAGCAAGGGTGTTCCAAAACGGAAACCCCTTTGGAAACCGCCGAGGACGATTTTTCGGGGCTGGATGGGAAATCTATCGGGGCAGAGCTGGAGCGGCGCAGAGAACAGGCGCAAACGCCTGAAATCGCCCCGAAAGCCAACACCATGTTGGACGCTGCCGCAGAGGTCGAAAAGGCATATACAGATGCTATCCAACAGACAGACAATGACCCGATGATGGACAATCTTCCGTGGGAGGTGCGGGATAAAGTGAAATCATTCCAAGTAAACCCGCAGTTCCGGGAGGATATTGAAACGCTGCAAATCCCGCAGTTTTTCCTGAAAATTGAGCAATCTTTGTTTACGGATGGTTCTTTTGAACTGCTGGACAAGGAAATGCTGGCAGAGGGTTTTACACTCAAGGGCAAGGCATACGACATTGATTTTGCCACCGCAGACGATGAAATACGCGAAATCGACGTGCGGGAGCAGGACGGCGGTTTGCCGAAGGTGTTCAAGATGGAGAGCGCCGAACAGCGGTACTTCAAAGAGTGGTTCAACAATCTGCCGCCGGAAAGCCGGGTGCGTCAATGCAAGGATATGATGTTCAATCAGCTTAACAAGCTGAACATGGTGGACGCCGCCGAACTGAAAGCCTACATAGACCGCATTGTGAACGATATGGATAAGGCGCAGCTTGCCGCTATGGAGAAAGCCCCGCTGGGCTATGCGGCAAAGATCCGCGCCAAAATTGAAACGCTACTGGAATCCCATTATCGAGAAAACTTTGAAAGGTGGCTGGAAACGGAGCGCATCGTCTGCAAGCCCTATTTCCGTCTGCGCCCCTCTATCCATCCTGCCACATATACCGACATATATGCCCGTTCTCTGTATGCAGCAGAGGACGGTGACATGAACAAACTGGAACAGAAGTTGATTGTAGAGTTGACCGCCCTGCCGAATGTCCGCTGGTGGCACAGAAATATTGCACGTCAAGACTTTGCAATTAACGGCTTTATCAAGCACTACCCCGATATTCTGATTATGACCCAGAGCGGCAAGCTCATCTGTGCGGAAACTAAGGGCGAACATCTGAAAAATGATGACAGCCGGGAGAAAATCGCACTCGGTCAAGCGTGGCGCACAGCAGCGGGCAAGAATTTCCGCTATTACATGGTGTTTGAGAATGAGGAAAACCTCTTGCCGGGTGCGGTGAGCATGAGCCAGTTTATCGACACGGTTAAGGCATTGTAAATCAAATAACCATATATCCGTCACTTGCAGGGGGCGATAAAATCTACCCCCGATAAGAAGCAGTGCCGATTCGGGCAGCAGGAGCAATTCTGCTGCTCGTTTTCTTTTGTGTGACCCCCTGGCTCATGCGCCGCAGGGTAGTCATAAATAACAATCAGCAAGGAGGTTAATTGTCCAATGAAAAACAGTAAGCGAGGAGGTGCGCCGCCTATGAACCACATCGGGAATATCCGTATATCTGCAAGGGAGGGCTTATATGGCAAAGAAACTTGACCCTCAAGAGATAGAGCAGTCCCGCCGAAAAAAGACTCGCGCCGATAATCGGGAGGAACGCAAGGAGCGCATACATGACGGAATCCGCAAGAATCGGGAAAGCGGCGGTGTAATTATAATACCGCCACCCCCAGCCGTACAAGCGCAAGGGCAGACTCCCCGAAAAATGCGTGTTGCAGCTTATGTCCGTGTCAGCACACAGGAAGAACAGCAAGTAGGCAGTTTTGAGATGCAAATTGTCTATTTCAAATCCAAAATTGAGAGCAATCCCGATTGGGAGTTAGTAAAAATCTATCAAGATTACGGCGTAAGCGGCACTTCCACGAACAAGCGGCAGGGATTTAAGGACATGATTGATGACGCAAAAGCAGGCAAGATTGACCTAATTTTGACAAAGGGCATAAATCGCTTTGGTAGAAATACGGTTGATATTTTGAACAATTTGCGTACTCTGAACGCCTTGACTCCACCTGTCCCGGTGCGATTTGAAAGCGAAGGGCTGTCCTCTATCGGGGATGGCAGCAACAATCTACTGATAGCGGTCTTGTCAGCACTTGCAGAATTGGAATCACAGCAAAAGAGCGAAGCCATCAAAAACGGTATTCGCTGGCGCATGGCAGAGGGTATCTACCAATTCTCGGTGATAAACACGCTTGGCTACTATTGGGACCACTTCGGACGATTGCTGATCGAGCCAACAGAAGCAAAGATTGTTGAGTACATCTACGAAAGCTGTTTGGAAGGTGCAACCCCCGCAGAAATTGCCGCCGCGCTGACCGAGCAAGGCATCAAATCGCCTAAAGGGAAAGATTTTTGGCGGGCTGCTACTATTCGCGGTATTCTCCGGAACGAGAAATATTGCGGGGACGCACTCATGCAGAAAACTTGTACGATTGATTTTCGGGAGCATAAGTCAGTGAAAAACACTATGCTCAACAAGTATTTCAAAGAGGAACACCACACAGCAATCATAAAAAAATCCGATTGGCAGAAGGTGCAACAGATTTTAGATGAAAAGCCACTACCCGGCAAATCGGCAAGGCTACACGCTATGCCAAAGCGGTTCACGGTCACACGTTCTAAAGACAAGTATTTCAGAGGGTATATCATTTTAGACCCGCGCTGGACAGCTTCGGAACGCCGCGAACTGCTGAAAGAGCTGAAAAATCTCTAATACCGAAAGGAAAATCCATTATGAAATTTGATTTTAACGCACTGAACTTTGAGATCCTTGATGCGAACACCAACGCATACCCCGACATTTTCATTAACCAGAACGGTGTCACCTTTACGAAAAAGGTACTTGATGACCTGAACTATCCTGCTTTTGTCCTGTGCCAGCTTGACGCAAAAAACAAGGTTTTTGCGGTTCGTATGTGTAAGAGTAGTGAGCAGAGGGGCTACAAGTTCTCCAAGCCGAAGGGTGAGCAGAAGGCCACGGTCAGCATCACCAACAAGAATCTGGTTGACCCCATTCGTGCCGCTATGGAGGGCGTTTGGCAAAGCGATAAACGCTATCGTGTGCGTGGCTTTTGGGTCGCAGACGCAAAAACGATGTGTTTTGACCTCTCCGAGGGTGTGCAGGAGGATTATAGAAATGCCGCCAGCGATAATGAAAGCGAGGAATAAATCGGTGAACGGATTGTTCACCGTCTGAACTTCCGAATGACAGTGGGGCAAGCTCATTATGGGCTTGCCCCTTGCTTAAATAAAGGCGGGTATTTGCAGATTGTAACGCACAAGGGGCAGATAAGTGAAATGTAGGGTGGTAATATGGCAGAGAAAAATAAACGGCGCACAAGCGATAATATCCCCGATATTTGCCCCGAAGGACAACAAAAAAACAGGCGTGGGAGTTGTTAGCGTCCCACACCTGTTGGAAAACTGATTTGTAGCAGCGGCGTACCTATATCCCTCGTGTAAGTTTTCTCTACGCCATTTTTACGCCATTTTCGTATAGAGTAGCATAGGAAAACATGAAGTTATATATGGTTGGTTTGTTCCAAAATCCGCTTCAAATCAAGTAATATTCGTATTTATTGAGGATTATTGAGATATAAAATCAGGTAGCGGTCCTCCGATTCCGAGTTTCATAATATAATTCCTCCAACTTTATAAGGGGATTTTCTGCTCCCCGTTTTCTGCATAAAAATAGTATACCGCTTTCGCTGGAATTTTGCAATGTTTTGCGCTATACTAAAGATACCAATTTGTCTGCAAGAGGTGAAAAGCCATGCCTTCTTATGTCACTTACCATATTTTTGCGGCTACCGTACAGCGCGTAACCAGTGATTCGGTCGCCCATATCGCGTCCTCCTACCCGGCAGCCTACCGATGGGGCTCGCAGGGACCGGACCCGCTGGCGCTCTATCACGCGCCGTTCCCGTCCGCGCTGCGCAGACTGGCGAACCGCGTCTGCACCGAGCCGCCCGCGCCGCTGTTCGAGTCACTGTGCAAAGCCGCCGTTGCGTCGCACAACACGGCTGCACTCGCGTATGTATTTGGATTCTGCACGCACTATGCGCTCAGCCGCGTAACCTATTCGTTTGTTTCCGCACAGGCGGACAGGCTGTCGCAGTTCATGCCGGGCTACTCTGCCGAGGCACGCCGCCATTTAGTCGAGAGTGACATTGACGGTGTGATGATCGCGGATTTTGTCTCGGACACGCCCGCCGAGTACGAGGCGTACCGTCAGCTGGAGCCGGATGCGCCCGAGTCCCCTCTCGCGGCGAAAATTCTGGCGCAGGCCCTGCGGGAGACGTATGGCGTGCACATCACACCTGCCGCCGTCTACCACTCGATGAACGATATGCGCCGCATGCACCATCTCGCGCATCAGGGCGCCTCTGCGCTCAACCGTCTGCAGCGGTTCGAGCACCTGATCGGCAAATCCGGTTTTGCGTCCTCGCTCATCCGTCCGACAGAGCCGCTCGCGGCGGACTGCACCAATCAGGAGCACCGTCCGTGGACATCCCGTACCGGCGAGCGAACGGATTCATTCTCCGATTTGTTTGATGCCGCCGTGCCGCTGGCAGTCTCGCTGCAGCGCGCCGCTCTCGACCGCTATTATCAGCAGAAGCCGCTCGATCCGCGCTTTTTCCCCACGGATTTTACGGGCACACCCATCAAAAAGTAAAAATTTAATAACTTAGCGACAGGTTTCGTATGACTTCGCTCCCTGAAATGGGTATTCTTGGTGCTGTTACCAAACTGTAACCATTGAAAGGAGTGAATATGGCGCACATCATTCCGCCATACTACCATCATGCGAAACCTGTTATCTTTTGTTTTGGGCGTGATTTCACGCCTGTTCTACCTGCTTCTGCGGCTCATCCTGCTGCTCGACCGCACGATCTGCCGCGTATACGACCTGCCGGTCTGGAGCCGGTTCGCCGGTGTTCTGCGGCAGGCAGGCCGCCGCCGTTCGGTCTGTGCGCTGAGCGTATTCGGGCTGCTGTTCCTGCTGCCCGCTCTGCTGCTGACCAGGCCGGGCACGCTGCTGCTTGCGGACGGTCAGCCGCTCGGTGTTATCGAGGACAGCGCAACGCTGCTGAACGCAGTAAACGCGGTTGAATCCAGCGCATCCGCTGTTTCCGGCACGGACTATTACCTGCCGCTGCGCCTGCAGGCCAGGCCGGTGCGGACAGCCGCTCCCCTGCTGACGCAGGAGGAACTCGAGCACAATCTCATCACTGCCAGCGGTGAACTGGACACGCTTGCCGTCATTTCGGTGGACGGCAGACAGACCGCCATTGCCGCCGACACGGACGGCGCTCAGGCTGCGCTCGACCGGATCAAGACCGCGTACACGACAGCGGCAGACGAAAACGTACACTTCCTGCAGACCGTCCGCGTGGACAAGGCCGTTGCGCCAGCCGCGCTTGCGGAGTCCGATTCCGCGCTGTATGATACCCTGTCGCAGTGCCTTGACGTGACCGCGACCCGCGCCGTCACCTACACCGAGCAGATTCCGTTCGACACCGTGACGCAGGAGAACGAAAATCAGGACCAGACCTATTGCGAGACCGTCCAACAGGGCTGTGCGGGCACAGCGCAGGTCACCGCCGAGATTGAAACCGTAGACGGTGAGGAGCGCACACGCACCATCCTGGCGCGCACCGTGCTCCGGCAGGCCACCAATGAAATTGTTGAGGTCGGCACGCGCAATGTCGGCATCGGCACCGGAGAATTTGCCGTGCCGCTGAACAGCTACACGTTCACCTCGGCATTCAAGTACCGCTGGGGACGCCTGCACGGCGGTGTGGACCTCGCCGTGGACGAAGGCACGCCGGTCTATGCCGCGGATAACGGCAAGGTCATCGTCGCAGAGGACTCCGGCAACGGCTACGGCAGCTATATCATCCTCGACCACCAGAACGGCTTCAAGACGCTGTACGGGCATAACTCACAGCTGCTCGTGTCGGTCGGCGATGTAGTCGGCAAGGGAGAGAAGATCGCGCTTTCCGGCAATACCGGCAACTCCACCGGCCCGCATCTGCATTTTGAGGTGCAGGTCAATGATGAAAAAGTAGATCCGACTCAGTATGTGCAGTTGAGTTAACCGGTGAAGTAATGGAAAATTGAGAATGGAGAATGGAAAATGACGCTATCCCTGCGCGAGTTCCATCCTCGCCGCGTGGAAGTACGCGCTGCGCGCGTTATTATATCGTGCACGGCGCGATACCACAATTCTCAATTCTCCATTATCCATTCTCAATAAAAAAAGAGATTGGCAAAGCCAATCTCTTTTTGTGTTACTCCATCGCCTCGACTTCATCAATCTTGGTGAGGTACTTATCCTGATAGAATTTGAGCTTCTCCGCGAACTGCGGGGTCTCCTTATATGCCTGCTTGACGTAGGCGTGCGTATCAAACTCTGCTGCGCCCTCCGCCAGCTGGATAGTATAAATGGCGATATTCGAGCAGTGGTCGCTGATCTTCTCAAGGTCATGCACAATATCCAGGAAGTGGATACCTGTCTGCATGGTGCACTCGTTCCGGCCCAGACGCTCGATGTGGCGGCTCTTGAGACGCTCCTTCATCGTATCCACGACTTCTTCCAGCGGCTCGACCATACGGGCGGTCGAAACAGCCTGATTGTCATAGCCGTCAACGGTCATGTCGAGCACCTCGGCAACCGCTTCGCACATGGTGCGCAGCTCCTGCATCGCACTCGGCGAGAAGGACAGACCGGCCTCACGGAACTCGTCGGCACGCTCGAAGATGTTCTGCGCATAGTCACCGATCTTCTCAAAATCGGACAGCGAGTGCATCATCTCGGCCATCTGGCGGCGCTGATCGACCGAACGGATGTTGTGGATGGTGGTCAGGTAACGGCCAATCTCAACCTCTGCACGGTCGAGGAAGGCCTCGTGCTCGTGGAAGATCTCCTCGTTTACAGCCGCGCCGCCGAACAGCGGGTCGGTTGCCAGATGGAAATTCTGCTTGGCAGTGTCGCCCATGTCGGCAATGCAGCGCTGCGCCTGATCGAGTGCCAGGGACGGCGTGGTCAGGAAGCGAGGCTCCAGCTTTGCCAGCGGGTCTTCCTGCGTCTCCTCGGCGGGCACGCTTGCCGTTGCCAGCTTGACCAGCAGACCGGTGAACGGCAGGAACAGCACCGTACAGGTGAGATTGAACAGCGTATGGAAGTTTGCGATGCCGCCCTTGTCGATTGCGTTATCCCAGAAAGAGAAACCAACCGTGTACTGAATCGCATAAATGCCGACCAGGAACAGGATGGAGCCGATCAGGTTGAAGTAGAAGTGTACCATCGCGGTACGGCGGGCATTCTTGGAGCCGCCCACCGAGGACAGGAATGCGGTGATACAGGTACCGATGTTCTGACCGAGGATGATCGGGATAGCAGCCGAATAGGTGATCGCACCTGTGGTAGACAGCGCCTGCAGAATACCAACCGACGCGGAGGACGACTGGATGATCGCGGTAACGCCCGCGCCGACCAGCACGCCGAGGACCGGATTGGAGATAGCAGCGAACAGATCCGCGAACTGCGGCAGATCAGCCAGCGGTGCAACCGCGCCCTCCATGACCGACATGCCGATGAACAGAATACCGAAACCGGTGAAGATATCCGCGATATCGCGGGTACGGCGCTTTTTTGCAATCATCATAATGATTACGCCGACCAGCACGATGATATATGCCAGATTCTTCGGCTTGAGCAGATCCATGAACAGGTTGCCGCTGCCCTCGCCGCCGGACAGACGCAGGATCTGCGCGGTAATCGTGGTACCGATGTTGGCACCGAGGATAACGCCGACCGACTGCTTGAGCGTCATGATACCGGCGTTTACAAAGCCGACAACCATAACGGTCGTTGCGGACGAAGATTGAATGACCATGGTAACGACCATGCCCATCAGCAGAGCCGTAACGACATTGCCCGTCATTTTTTCGAGTGTTTTCTCCAGTTTAGAGCCTGCTGCGCGCTCCAAACCCTTTCCCATTGTCGTCATACCGTAGATGAACAGCGCAAGACCGCCGATCATCTGCACGATTGACAGCACATCAAAACCCATATGCTTCCTCCCGTTTTGTTACACAATCATTTTCATTATTTCTTGACGATTCGCATACATTTTAATTATATGGTTTTTACATGGTACTGTCAATAAAAAATGCGTTAATACGCAGGCTTTACACACATTTAACATTGGTTTGCCTACCCGGCAGGGGCACAAGAGGGTAGACACCTGCGCTGACGCCGCGCGGGCGCACAA
>OLRY01001132.1_pt1 | contig 27313 bp, 18 predicted proteins | sample 1672541 | NCBI WGS metagenome assembly OLRY01 (sample SAMEA3136697, study PRJEB25190) | human gut metagenome | biome: human gut; feature: human-associated habitat; material: faeces | place: Austria | collected 2013 | reverse complement strand
ACCGTGGGCCGTTCCAAAGTCGTCCGAAAGTTCCTATACAGAAACTTTCTCCCTCTTAAAGTATAAAAACGGTGATACATGCTCCCCGTTTTTATGAATTTGTTTCACAAATTCTATCAAATGCGCGCTTACGCGCGAAAAACCCAATCCGATATAACACTGCATTTGATAGATTGAATGCCGCCGGTGCTTTCCGGCGGCATTGGGAATCGCTGTAAGTTACTTGTCAGCCAGCAGATCCTGATCCCAGCCTGCCTTGATGAAGTAGCCGCCGAACTGGTCGTTGAATACCTTCTCGGTCTCATCGGACTGGAACGCTGCTACGACCTTCTTGTAGGTCTCCAGCTTGTCCGCATCCTCGAGGTCAGCGGAACGCGCTGCGATCAGGTTCCAGTACTCCTCGATGTCCAGCTGGTCATCCTTGTAGATGGCGTCCTCGGTCTTAAGGCCGAAATCCAGTGCGTAGTTGCCGTTTACGACAGCTGCGGTAACGTCAGCCAGCGTGGACGGGATTACGTTAGCCTTCAGCTCCTCGATGGTGATCTTGGTGTTGTAGGTCTCGATGTCGTCGATGGTCGGGTTGAACTCTGCGCTGTCCTTCAGCTTGATCAGGCCCGCTGCTTCCAGAACCTTGAGCGCGCGGCCGCCGTTGGTTACATCGTCCGGAATGGCTACGGTGTCGCCGTCCTTAAGCTCATCAACCGACTTAACCTTGTCGGAGTACAGGTTCAACGGGATGATAAAGGTGTTGCCGATATTCTCGATCTCGTAGCCGTAGTTGTCGATCTCGCTCTGCAGGTAAATACGGTGCTGGAAAGCGTTCAGATCGATCTCGCCGTTAGCGAGTGCATTGTTCGGGGTAACGTAGTCCGAGAACTGTACGAACTCAAGGTCGATGCCCTCGTCAGCCAGCTTTTCCTTGGCCGGGGTCCACAGATCCTCGTAGATGCTGCCGACTACGCCGAGCTTTACGGTTACGGCATCGCCGGAATTGCTGTCGGATGCCTGTGCATTATCGGAAGCTGCGCTGCTCGAGCCGCCGCAGGCGGTCAGAGACAGGGCGAGGGTTGCTGCGGACAGGGACAGTGCGATGATTCTTTTGAGCTTCATTTTAGGTGCCTCCATTATTGTGAAATAAAGTTTTTAATTGACTGCTTTTATAATGTGAGCGACAGCTGATAATTCTCGCTCATGGTCTTGCAGGATGCGTTGAACTTCTCCTGCTCCTCCGGGGTGAGGTGCAGCTCAATGATCTCTGCGATGCCGTCGCGACCCACGATAGCGGGCACGCTGGCGTACACATCGTGCTGACCGTATTTGCCGTCCAACAGAACAGAAACCGAAAGAACGCGGTTCTCGTTGTAGAAGATGGCGCGAACGACCTCTGCGGCAGAAGCGCCGATGCCGAACTCGGTGCACTGCTTGCCGCGCAGGATGGTCCAGCCGCCTTCACGGCCTGCGTCAGCAAGCGCATCCAGGTCGAGTTTGCCGAAGGTGTCCGGATACTCCTCGCGCCACTGGGAAAGCGGCTTGCCCGCGATGGTGACAGCCGACCATGCGACCATCTGGCTTTCGCCGTGCTCGCCGAGCGCGTAAGCCGTGATGGATTTCTGGTCAATGCCGGTTTCCTGCGCGATGGCGCGGCGCAGTCTTGCGGAATCCAGCGTGGTACTGGTGGAGAAGATGCGTTCCGGCGCCCAGTTCAGCGTGTGCTGAATGTAATGCGTGATAACGTCCGCCGGATTGGAGATATTGACGATAATGCCGTCAAAACCGGATTCCTTGATAGATTTTGTTACATCTTTCAGGATGGCAATGGTCTGACCCAGCGTATCCATACGGGTCTGATTGCCGGCCGGCAGCGGGCCTGCCGAAATGATCATAATCTGTGCGTCCTTGGCATCGCTGTAGTCACCTGCGGTGACCTTGGTGCGAACCGGAAGGTAATTGGTCGCATCGGTCAGGTCGAACGCCTGTGCGACTGCCTTTGCGTGATCGGAGTCAATGTAGACAATCTCGTCTGCCAAACTCTGCGAAATCAGTGCGTAGCCGACATGGGAGCCGACATGGCCTGCACCGACAATAACAACTTTGCGATTGGAAATACTCATGTCAGACACTCCTTAGTGCGTGTTCTTCTTGACGACCTTGCCGCCAACGAACTCCATAATACAAACAATGATAACGAGGACCAGCACAGTGACGTTGGTAACGTCCAGCATGTTGCGGTCGTGACCGTAACGGATGGCGAAGTCGCCCAGACCGCCGGCACCAACGACACCGGCCATTGCAGTCAGGTTCAGCAGGCTGATCGCCGTGATGGTTGTGCCGCGCGCGATGGCGGCTACGCTTTCCTTCAGGTATACGCGGAAGATGATCTCCAGCGGTGTGGAGCCCATCGAGAGTGCCGCTTCGATCAGACCGCCGTCCAGCTCGGCAAGTGCACTCTCCACCTGACGGGTGAAGAACGGCACCGCACCGAATACCAGCGGAACGATTGCACCCCGAACATAGATTGCCGTACCCATAATCGCACGGGAAACCGGCATTACCCACGTCAGCAGGATGATGAACGGGATGGAACGGAACAGGCTGACCAGCTTGTCCAGAATCTGATAGACGATTTTGTTTTCCAGAATGCCGCCCGGCTTGGTGACGGTGATGAGCACGCCCAGCGTCAGCCCGAGCACGAACGAGATTGCACCCGACCAGACCACCATGAGCAGCGTGTCACCGATGGCTGCGTAGAAGTCCGGCAGCTTTGCCATTACGTTTGGAATGATGTTATTCAGAAACTCTTGCATCCTTGATGACCTCCACTCCTACGTTTTTCTCACTGAGATAAGCGATTGCCTGTGTGATTTGATCGCGGCTGCCGCTGATAATGGCTACCGTGCCGCCGATCGGTGCATTCTGCACGATGGCGATATCAGAAAAGATGATGTTGAGCACAATATCGAACTTGCGCGATACGGTCGAGATGAGCGGCTCGGACACATTGCGCTGAATGTAGCTCAGACGCACGATAAGCTCGCCCGGATTGAGCTTGACGACCGGCGAATCCTCCGCGATGAGTTCTTCGATCTTGCGGAGATTGGATGTCGTGTGGATGAAGTTCTTGGTGATGTCCTCTCTCGGGTTGGCGAAAATGTTGAACACCTCGCCGGATTCGACCACCTTGCCGTGCTCCATAACGGCTACGCGGTGGCAGATCTCCTTGACAACGGCCATCTCGTGGGTGATGATGACCACCGTGATGCCGATGGTTTCGTTCAGGTGCTTGAGCAGCTGCAGAATCGCCTTGGTGGTCTGCGGATCGAGTGCCGAGGTAGCCTCGTCGCAGAGCAGCACATTCGGGTCGTTGGCCAGTGCGCGAGCGATTGCTACACGCTGTTTCTGACCGCCGGACAGCTGCTTGGGGTACGCCTCCGCCTTATCACCGATGCCGACCAGATCAAGCAGGCGCTGTACCTTTTCCGCAATCTGCTGCTTGGAAAGGCCGCTGCCGCGCAGCGGATACGCTACGTTGCCGGCTACGGTACGCGAGGGCATCAGGTTGAAGTGCTGGAAGATCATGCCGATCTTCTTGCGGGCCTGCCGCAGCTCCTTTGCCGAGAGCGACAGCATATCCTGACCATCTACGATCACCTTGCCGGAGGTCGGCCGCTCGAGCAGATTGATGCAGCGCACCAGCGTCGATTTACCCGCACCGGAAAAGCCGATCATACCGAAAATTTCGCCCTTGTCAATCGTCAGCGAAACATCCTGCACCGCATGAACGGTTCGCTTGCCGCTCACAAACTCCTTCGAGATATGTGACAATTCTATCAAGAAAATTCCTCCTTATTCCTCTTAAATGCGCAAAAAAGCGGGAAGCTCGCAGCTCCCCGCTTCAGAAAATGCAATGAATCCGCAAGGACGCGCAGCGTCAGGCAAGCCGGTTCAAAGTAATTTCGTATTCTGTCGGTCAGGCAGCATCTGAGCATAATACAGCATGTTCATACACATTCGACCCGACATTCGTGCGTTTACGATGAACATTTTGCTCGCTCCCTTCCGATTCCCTACTGGATTTGTTGGGTATAGAATAACACAGTCAATCCCCAGTGTCAACCTCGGAATTATAGGAATTTCGTTTTCTGGCGGTTTTGCCAGTTTTATATAAATCAAGTCAGTAAAATCTATGGGATTTAACTGATATTTTCAGCAGTTTGCTGTAATTCAAAGTGGTCTTCTTGGCAGGCATATTGGGTACCGAGCAGTTCATGCAGGGCGATATGCCGCGCAGCGCCGGAGCGTGGATTGAAATAGGTCAAAATACACAACCGCCTTGAGCGACACAGATAGCCGCATCGCCTCCATCCCTTCACGATTTTCCCCAACCCGACCAAAATATTTGCACATGTCATGACACATGTGCTATAATAACTCCAATACCGCTGTTGACAGCGCCGCACAGATTGATGCGGCGTTTTGCCGGGAAGGAGAAAAATCAAATGAAAGCATACTTTGACAGCATCGAAAAGGAGGTTCCGGAGCAATTACAGCAGGTTTTCCTTAATCTCCGCGATACGGCTGTCATTACGATTGACATGCACGATGGACACCTGTCAACCGACCCGGACTGTCCATGTCCGTCTCCGCGAGGACGCGAGATCGTCGAACCGCTCAATCATTTCATGAACGAAGCACGCGCGCTCGGTCTGCCGATCATCCATGTCCGCTCAACGCTGCGTAAGGGCGGCGCAGACGAAAAACTGTTTCCGTCTGCGTGGCGCATGGTGTTTCCGGTTACGGTCGGTGAGATTCCCAACATCGCAGAACACGCCATCGAAGGCACACGCTGGAACAGAATGTCCATCGAGGTACACGACGAGGACTATATGGTAACGACCAAAAAGCGCCTGAGCGCGTTCTATCCGACCGATCTGGAGCTGCTGCTGCGCAACCTTGGCATCCGCCGCGTGGTGCTCACCGGCTGCATGACCGACTGCTGCGTTATCAACACCGCCTTCGATGCCGCAAACCGCGATTTCCGCGTCGTCGTGCCGCGCGACCTGACCCGCGGCTCCGAGCACCTCGAAGAGCCTGCGCTGCGCATGATCTCTCTGCATCTGGGACTTGTCGTGGATTCGGATGCGCTGCTTGACGAGTGGCGCTCTCAGGACTAATGCATACCTGAAATTACATATAAACAAGAAAACAAGGTGACACAAAATGAAAATCGGCAGAACAGAGAAAATCTGGCTGGCGTCTGTGCTGTTCTTCTGGGTATTCTATAATTTCCCGGGCTTCCCGCCCTACGGCAGCGAAACGGCTTGCATCATACACGGTCTGATCAGCTTTGTCGGCACGGTGCTGTCCGTGTATATCGGCTGCAAGCTGACCGAAAAGGAGTATCCTCTGATTGAGGATGAGGAACAGGACGAAACGGCTGAGGATAATACGCCTGCCGCTTCCGAAACGCAAAAAGAATCGGACAAATAAAGGATAACAGAGAAAATGACAACACAGGGTTTACTTTCAGGCAAAACGGTATGGATCGTTTTTGCGGCATATTTTCTATTTTTGATCGCTATCGCACGCTACACCACATGGAAGGAAAAACGTGACGCAGGCAAGGTCGATCTGCAGGGCGGCCGGTTCAAGTGGCCGGTCATGGTCATGACCTATATCGCCTCCTGCATGAGCGTCTGGGTATTTTTCGCAGGCCCGGGCGCGTATTACCGCTACGGACTGGGCTACTTCTTCTCGGAGATGTGCATCTACTCCATGTTCCCGATCATCTGCTACTTCACGATGACCAAGGTATGGCTGGTCAACCAGCAGAAGCACTTCACCACCCCGGCGGATTTCTTCTTCTGCCGCTACAAGTCCAAGGCGCTGACCGTTATCATCGACATTGTTTACATTATCTGCGCCGTGCCGTTTATCTCGGCGGTACTGGTAGCCGGCGGACGTGCAGCTGAGGTAGCCACCGGCGGCGCGGTATCCTCGCAGACGTTTACGCTCATTTGCGGCATTATCATGACGGTATTCGTCATGCTCGGCGGCGTAAAGTCCACCGCGCTGGCAGATGCCGTACAGGGCTGGTTCTTCATCCTTGCGCTGTGGGCCATCATCTTTGTAACACTCAAGATCGTATTCAACGGCTCCATCATTGAGGCATTCCAGACCGTCCGCGTGCAGACACCGGACTGGTTCTCCTATCCGGGTCCGATCGGCATATGCACCTATCCGTCGCGCGTCAGCTATCCGCTTGCGTGTGCATTCGGCTACACGCTGCTGCTGCCGCAGGTGTTCGTGCGCTCCGGCTATTACAGCGCGGGTCTGAAGGACCAGCGTCAGATGGCGTTCCTTGCACCGTTCCTGCAGATCATTGTCTGGGGCGGCACGATGCTCATCGGTCTGGTCGCGCTGGCTGCCATGCCTGACCTTACCAGCTCGGAAACCGAACTGGTTATCCCGTATATGTGCAACATCATCGCGGGCACGCACGGTCTGCTCGCGCAGATTCTGATGATCGTGTTCCTCATCGGCGTACTGGCGGTCGGTCTGTCCACCGCAAATGCGCTGCTGATGGTCATGTCCTCTATCATCTACAAGGACCTGCTGGTCGGTATCGGTCACTGCAAGTTCAAGGCATCCGAAACCTCGGTTATCCGCGTGGTAATTCTGCTATTCGGTGCCGTAACGGTTGCCGTATCGCTCATGCACTGGGAATACGTCTACAATCTGATGATTTTCGCGGATTCCCTGGTCGAATCGCTGTTCCCGGCGCTGGTATTCGGCATTTACTGCAAGTGGGCAACCCGAAAAGCCGCTATCACCTCGATTGCGGTCGGTGCGATCATTATCTGCCTGACCTTCTTCGTCTGGGATCTCGGCTATGTGTGGTACGGCACGATCGGTCTGGCGACCGCGTTCGTGCTGATGTATGTGGTCTCTAAGCTGACAAAGGACGACCCGAAGGACAGCGATGACTTTTACGAGGCGCTTGACTCCGGTCACAGACGCTTCATGCGCATCAAAGCAAAAATCAAGTAACGGCAGGAGGGCGAAATCCCATGCTACGATTTACGCTCAATGGCACACAAATTGAAATAGAAGACGGCGAAAACCGCACATTGCTCGAATATCTCCGCAATGTAAAGTGCATGAAGGGCACAAAAGAAGCCTGCAGCACCGGTCACTGCGGCGCGTGCAGCGTGCTGGTGGACGGCAGGCTGACGCGTTCATGCGTGACGCTCGTGCGCCGACTGGACGGCAAAGCCGTCGAAACCATCGAAAACGCACCGAACGACACCATGCTGCAGGTGATTCAGCACTCGTTTCTCGATGTCGGCGCCGTGCAGTGCGGCTTCTGCACACCGGGCATGGTGATGGCGACAAAGGCGCTGCTACTGCACCATCCGGCCCCGACCGAGCCGGAAATCTGCGACGGGCTGAAAAACAACTACTGCCGCTGCACCGGCTACGTCAAAATTATCGAGGCGGTCAAGCTGGCAGCGGCGCGGCTGCGCGGGGAGGATCCGGATATCGACAGCTTCCGCAGCCATGAAAGCACGGTTATTGTGGTCGGGGAAAATCAGGTCGTGCCCGAAATCACCGGTTCCGCAGTCGGCAAGTCGGTCTGGGATGTGGACGGCATGGACAAGACCGGCGGCAAACTGAAATTCTGCGACGACCTCACCGCTGAGGACATCGGCGCGGATACCCTGCTGCACGGTGCATTTGTCTGGGCGCCGGCGCCGCACGCAAAGATCAACGCGGTGGACTACTCCGCCGCCGAACAGGCGGAAGGTGTGGTGCGCATCGTGACGGCGGCTGACGTGCCCGGCATGAACAAAGTCGGCACATGGACGCCGGAGCAGCCGGTCTTTTGCACGGATGAGGTGCGGTTTCTCGGTGACCATCTGGCGCTGGTTGTCGCGGATACGGCGGCGCACGCGAGAGCGGCCGTCAAGCTAGTCAAAATCGACTATGAAGAACTGCCCGGCATCTACACCATGGCGGACGGCTACCGCAAAAACAGCTTCATCGTGCACACCGGCCGCAAAAGCGGCGATGTGGAGCAGGCAAAGCAGCGGCCGGACATCGTGAAGATAAACGTTTCCAAAGATATTGAGCCGCAGGAGCACGCCTGCATGGAGCCGGTTTCGGCTACCGGCACGGTGCAGGACGGCAAAACGATCCTCTATTCCTGCACACAGGCGCCGTTTGAAATCCGCAGTATGCTGGCAAAGATTCTGGACAAGCCAGAGGAGGATATCCGCGTTATCGTGACACCGCTCGGCGGCGGCTTCGGTAAAAAATGCGACTCATTTCTCGAAGCACCGGCGGTTGTTGCCGCTCACGCCTGCGGCAAGCCGGTTAAGATTACGCTGACGCGCAAGGAGGATTTGATCCTCACCACCAAACGCCACGGCTACCATACGGATTACGAGATCGGCTTCACGCCGGACGGCAAGTTCCAGTATCTGGACTGCCGGATGTTCTCGGACGGCGGACCGTACGAGTGCGAAAGCTACGGCACGCTGATGACCGGCGCGCTGATGAGCGGCGGGCCGTACATCATTCCCAATGTCAAGGTGGAAGGCTCGGCGATCCGCAACAACAATCTGCAGGGTGGCGCGTTCCGCGGCTACGGTATCAATCAGGCGGCGATTTCGATTGAGACCGCGATGGATATGATGGCGGAAAAGCTAGGCATCGACCCGTTCGAGCTGCGCCGGCGCAATGCCGTCTATCCGGGTGCGACCTCAGTCGGCGGTGAGGTGCTCAAATACAGCATGGGTATGATGGATACCATCAATCAATGCGAAAAAAGTTTGCGAAAAGCACTCAAGGAGTACGAAGACCAGTATCCCAAGGGCAGTAAGGTGCTCGGTTGGGGCATGGCCTCGGGATTCAAGAATGTAGGCGTCGGCAAGGGTATTTTCACCGATGACGGTGCGTGCAGGCTAATTCTGCAGGGCGACGGCCGCCTGCACATGATCGTTTCCGGCACGGATATGGGACAGGGCTTCCGTACAGCCATGACGCAGATCGCGGCGGAAACGCTCGGCATGGATATCGCGGATATTTACATCACCAACGGCGACACCGAGCTGACCATCCCCACCGGCGAATCGGTTTCCGAGCGGCAGACGCTGTGCGGCGGCCGTGCGGTATATGAGGCGTGCGTCAAGCTCAAACAGGATTTAGACAGCCGTCCATGGCGGCCGGGCGAGGAACGCCGCGCGGAATACTATTATGCATCCGACCCGTGCTTTGCCATCGGTGATTTTGAGGGTGCAAAGCAGCGCGGTGCAAAATACCGCAATTTTCCGGCGTATGCGTATGCCACGCAGGCCGCCATTGTCGAGGTGGACACGGAAACCGGCGAGGTCCGGCTGCTCAAGATCATCGCGGCGCACGATGTCGGCCGCGCCATCAATCCGCATATCATCGAGGGCCAGATGCACGGCTCGTGCTCGATGGGACAAGGCTACGCACTGACCGAGGGATATCCGACAAGCAACGGCTATCCGGTCAAGACGCTGTACCGTCAGTTGGGTCTGCCGCGTGCCGAGGATACGCCGGATTACGAGATTATTTTAATCGAGGACCCGGAGCCGCAGGGTCCGTTCGGCGCGAAAGGCATTTCCGAGGTTGCGACCGTGCCCGTCACACCGGCGATTCTCAACGCTGTGTCGCGTGCCATCGGCGTGCGCATCAATAAGGTACCCGCGTCGCCCGAGGTCGTGCTTGAGGCCATCCGCACCGGCAAGTGTGAGGTGCCAACCATGGAGCAGCAGCTTCAGGCGCTCGAAAAGGATTGCGAATGTCACCGTCCGTCGGACAGTGTGCAATGAAATTTCTTGTCGTTGTTTACAATGACAATCGAAACAGCATCACCACCTATAGCGCAAAGACCCGGAATCTTTTTCGGAAGATTCCGGGTCTTTGCCGTTTTCACTTATTTTCCGTCTGTTTTTTTACCGCCTCTGCGATTTTGCGATACTCCGGCACATCCACGCCGTACTGCTCTGCCAGACGCACAACCTGATAAATCAAACCATCCACCTCGGACTGCTTGCCGGCTTCCATATCGCGCTGCATAGAGGTAGACGCGGTCGGTGCAAGCGCATCCAGAATGCGCAGGTTGCGCTCGACCAGCTCCCCCGGCCTGCTCTCCAGCGGAATACCCATCTTGTCCGCCAGCGCAACGATCTCTTTCATCAGGCGTACAAAGCTGTCGCGCACCTCGCCCGGATGCTGCATTTCCGCAGCTTTCGCGTGATAATACTGTCCGCAGGCTGCATTCGGCGACACATACGCAAATTTGAGCAGCGTGTCGCGCTCGACATACGGAGAATAAACCGGGTCGATTCCGGCATTTTTGAGGTCGGTCTCGACCTGTTGCAGCACCGGATGATCAGTCCTGTGGCTCGGCAGTCCGTACACGATACGGCAGATCGCACCGTGCTTCTGAATGACGCCCGGCGCAATCCTGTTGGCCGAAATGTAGATGCAGCCGTCCGTGACGAGCAGCTCAGGCAGCTCCGCCTGCAGGGCACGGCCCGTGCCGTAGATGTTGAGCACCGGAATAACTACCGTGTCCCTGCCTGCTGCCTTGCGGATGAACGGCACGGTATCCGCGAGAGAGTATCCCTTGACACACACGAAAATCACATCCGGCGCGGGAGCGCCCTGCTCCCTCGCGGCAAGAAAGCCGTCCATGTCGATTGCCTTGACCGGAATGCTCTCACGCTCATCTTCTCCGGATACAAGCGTCAAGCCGTGCTCCTGCAGGACCGCAAGATGCTTTCCGCGTGCAATAAGCGTGGTATCCGCACCGGATTTGCTCAAATACGCGCCTACCGGTCCGCCAACGCCACCGGCACCGATAATCATATAACGCAGCTTCATCCTCTGTTCCTCCGATTGCTTTTTCTGCATTATAGCACAAAATCGGCAGTGTATCCACAAGTCTGTGGATATCTCTGTGAAGCGCGTGATTCTCCGCTTCTGTCATTGCATCTGTTCCCTTTTCACGATATAATGATTTTATATATACTTTCTCACCCGTCTAATTTGTTCGATAAAATTCGACAGCCTGCAAGGAGGTCATTGCACATGGCTGGCAACCCCAAAAAGAAAAGCACCGGCATCGTCAACGCCGCCATTGGCGCGCTGGCAGTCGTGCTGGCTATATTGATTGTCTGGATGATGAACCTCGTTGCCAGTATTCAGGGCACCGCGCGTATCATCAACTATGCCGGACTCGTACGCGGCAAGACCCAGCGTATCGTCAAGCTGGAAATCTCCGGTCAGCCGCAGGACGGCATGATCGCAGATATTGACGCGCTTATCGACGGACTGCGCTTCGGCAGCGACGAGCTCAGCCTCGTGCGGCTGAACAATGATGCCTTCCAAAGCAAAATGCAGGAGCTGGACGACTATTTTCAAGCACTCAAGCAGGAGATCGGCCGCGCGCGCGCAGTCGGCTCAAATAACACGGACATCATTCCCATCAGCGAAACCTTTTTCGGCATCTGCGACGACGCGACCGGTCTGGCGGAGGCGTACTCGCAGCGCAAGGCAACCTCGCTTTCCGCTCTGGAGAAGTACATCACAGCGGATATCGTCGTGCTCATGCTGCTGATCGGCTACCAGCTGTTTCAGGCGCTGCACACGGCTGCGATGAACCGCGCTCTGCAGCATAAGGTCTATCTGGATGCCGCGACCGGCCTGCCCAACAAGAACAAGTGCGAGGAGCTGCTCGACGATCCGACGCCGCCTGCGCCAGAAACCGGCGTGTGCAGCTTTGACCTGAATAATCTGCGCCGCATCAACAACAGCATGGGCCATGAGGCCGGTGACGCATACATCCAGCGATTTGCGGTCGCGCTGCGTGCGGCCATGCCCGAGGAGCATTTTGTCGGCCGTGCAGGCGGCGATGAGTTCCTCGCGATAACGCACGGACCGGATGCCGATGCGCTGCAGAAATTGCTTTCCCACGTCCGTAAACAGCTTGCCGAGGAGTCCCGACAGCATCCGGATACACCGCTCAGCTATGCGGCCGGCTTTGCGCTTGCATCGGACAATCCGGACAGCAATATGCGCGATCTGTTTGACCTTGCGGACAAAAACATGTACATCAACAAAAACCACGTCAAGCGCGAGGAAGCCGCCGCCGAAAAGCGGCTGGATTTTCAGCTGCTGAAGCAGGTCAACCGCCTGCACCGCAGCTTTTCCGACTGTCTGTACTGCGATGCGCGTCTGGACACCTACCGCACCATCCGCGCGTGCGAGAGCTTTTTTCTGGCATCGGACGGCAGCTACACCGGCGCCGTCGAGCAGATTGCCGAGGAACAGGCTGCTAAAAGCGAGCGCAGCCGCGTCCGTTCTGCGCTGCAGCTTGACGTACTGCAGCGCAGCCTGCACAGCGCAGAGGATACCCTCGAACTGCAGTACAACGCGGCCGATGAAAGCCGCTACAGCCGTTTGACCGTTCTTCCGATTGACTGGGATGAAGCCGGTGTGCTGCACCACTTTATCCTCGCGTTCGAGACCATCCGGCTGAACGCCGACCAAGCCATCGACCCGAAGGAGCAGTTGACGCTGTACTACGAGCAGCTAAAGCAGTCTATCCTTGAGAACGACAGCTATGTGGATGCGCTGCTCGATATGGCGGGCACAATCTACACGGTAAACCTCACGCGCGACACCCTCGAGCGCAACATTTCACCTGCCGGCAAGAGCGATTCGGACCGGGCGCTGTTCCTCGACTACCCGCTTCCCTGCTCCTACCGCGACTACTGCGACGAGTACCGCAAGCGCGTCACACCGGCAACACTCGGCAGCTACCGCACGGCAGATACCAGTGCCCGTCTGCTCAAGCGCTTTGCCGCCGGTGAAAAACACATCACGGTGGAGTACTGCGTGCAGGAGGACGACGGCGCTATCCGCTGGGTACAGAAAACCGTGCTGATGACGCAGACCACCATGTTTGATCCGGAAATCAATGCCGAAATGCCGATGGTCACGGCGATTATCCTGCTGCAGGATACCTCGCAGATGCACGCCCGCGACGAGCAAGAGAACGCCCGTCTGCAGGCCGCCTTCGATGAAATGCGTATCGCGAACCGCACCAAAACCGAATTTCTCTCGCGCATGAGTCACGATATCCGCACACCGCTCAACGGCATTATCGGTCTGCTGCAGGTGGACGAAACCCACTTTGATGACAAGGCGCTGCTGCTGGAAAATCACAAAAAAATGCAGATTTCCGCTAATCACTTGCTGTCGCTCATCAACGATGTGCTGCAGATGAGCAAGCTGGAGGAGGGCACGACCGTCCTCACGCACGAGCGCATTAGTCTGGTGGAGCTGACCCGCGATATCATTACCATTATCATCGACCGCGCCGAAGAAGCCGGCATTGAATGGGAGTACGAAAAGGACAAATCCATCATTCCGTACCCGTATATTTACGGCAGTCCGCTGCATCTGCGGCAGATTTTCCTCAATATTTACAGCAACTGCATCAAATACAACCGTCCCGGAGGTAAAATCACCACCCATACGGACTCGCTCGGTGAACAGGACGGCAAATGCACCTATCGCTGGACGATTTCGGATACGGGTATCGGCATGAGTCCGGACTTTGTTGACCATATTTTTGAACCGTTCACGCAGGAAAAGCAGGACGCGCGCAGCTATTATCACGGCACCGGTCTCGGCATGACCATCACCAAGGAGCTTGTCGACCGGATGGGCGGCTCGATTGCGGTCACGAGTCAGCTTGGTGTCGGCTCCACCTTTGTAATCACTTTGCCGTTTGAAATTGCACCGTCTCCCGAGCAGACACCGGACGCACATGCCGCGCCGGATATCAGCATTGCAGGCTGCAGGCTGCTGCTCGTCGAGGACAATGCTCTCAACGCCGAAATCGCACAGATTCTGCTGACCGACGAAGGAGCGACCGTAACTGTCGTCACGGATGGCAAACAGGCTGTGGAGATCGTGCAGAACAATCCACCGGACACATTCGACGCGGTTCTCATGGATGTGATGATGCCTGTGATGAACGGCATTGACGCTACGAAGACCATTCGCTCGCTCAACCGACCGGACGCGAAAACGCTGCCCATCATCGCCATGACCGCAAACGCCTTTTACGAGGATGCACAGAAGTGCCTCGCCGCAGGCATGAATGCCCATCTGGCAAAGCCGCTGCAGATAAAGAAGGTCAAGCAGACGATCGCCGAATGGGTGAAAAATAACCGAACTGCAAAAAAGGACGCGTAAAGCGTCCTCAATCTGTCGAAAAGTCATATAGTCAGCATTTTTCAGCATTTCGCGCGGCAGCGCGCATGAAATAGCATTTGCTCTGCAAATGCTCAAAAAGGGGGAGCATGTATCACCATTTTTGAACTTCTGGAGGGAGAAAGTTTCTGTATAGGAACTTTCGGACGACTTTGGAACGGCCCACGGTCCGTTCCTGCTTGTCGGCGAAACTGTAGTTTCGCGACAGCCTCAAAGGACGCATAAAGCGTCCTTTTTTTATTCTACAGATAACGCATCCTCGCTGATTACCGCCCGAATCCCCCATGACGGCACCTTATCCGGATAGGCTTCGCCTTCGAGCATGACAAACGCCGCATCGTACTTCGGACGTTTTTTCGGGTAGATGCCGAGTCCGTCCGTGAAGTACAGCAGGCCGCGCAGATGGCGGAACGCGCCTTCGGCGTTTAAGCGGTCAACGTGCTCGAAAACCGGACGAAAATCGGTCGCAGACTGACCGATCAGTTCAAAATGCTCCATATATTCCGCGAGTTCCCGCGCATTTGTCACCTTTTTGTCCGAGCGCAGCTGATCGTCGCACTGCAGAATACGCAGGTTGAAATGCCGGAAAAAGCTGGTGTTCTCCTGCAAAAGCTCATAGGTGCGGCTGAGGAACGCGCGCACGAGTTCACCGGAGGTGGACATCGAGGTATCAATGGCAATGACGAAATCCTCTATTTTCCGCACCTCCCGCGTCTCTAACGGCTCGATCAGCGGCATATTTCCGAAATGACGCAACCCGTAGGCGTAGTAGCCGTAGTCGAACGAATCCGCATCCACCGAGACCTCCTCCCGCAGAGCAGCAAACCGGCGCAGGAACGCGCGGAAATCAGTCGTTTTGCGGGTGGAAACGGCAAGCTGCTCCCGCACAGCCTGACCGCCTTCCGCCTTGTTCGCGAAAACCGTCTCCATCGCGGTCTGTGTGCGCTCGGCCTGCTGCTGCCAGCGGCGCTCCTGCTGATCGTCGTCCTCCTTGTACCACAGCGTGTGCTCGTCTGTCGCAAACACGCGCGTGAGCGTAGCGCAGTCATAGGAGTTCAGCCGCGTGCGCCGAAAATGCCGATATACCGCCTCAGCCGTCAGGACCGGCAGCTCGTCCCGCAGTTCGCGGTAGATATTCTGCCGCCGAACCGACACCTTTTCCGCCTGCAGGCAGCGGTAATCCAGCGAATCCAGCATGCTTTCGACCGCAATATCGCACGACAGATCCCACAGATCGGCATCGCGTCCGCGTGTCTTTCCGGGATGGCGCAGCAGACAGTGGAACAGCGTGTGCAGATACGCGCGGTTGACGTTCGCGCGGGAGCGCTCGTACTGCTGCGCCAGCCAGGCACCGCTGAAAAACAGCACGCGCGTGTCGGTAGCGAGCGTGGGTGTATCGTAACCGTCTGCCGCAGGCAGCGCCGCCAGCGCTGAATCGAGGAACGGCAAGTTCATGTACAGTTCGGTGCGGGCGGAAAACAGGATTTCGCGTCCGATAGAAGTCCAGCGGGAGGACTGCGACATAGAAAACATCACCTCACAGGTTCATCTTGCATCGTAGGGCGGGGTGCCCTACGGATTTATTGATAACTGCTATATATTTATATCATAATTCAAACGATTTGGCGCGTCCCTTGGACTGCGTTTTGCCGGCGGCTGACAGCAGAACGGACAGCGCTGCCGTCTGCTCTGCTTCGCGGGCGGCAGTGCAGGCGGCATCCACATCGGCGGCAGAGAGCACACCAAGCGACAGCAGGAAGGTCAATGCAGCGGTCTCGCCTGCCTTGGCGCAGGACTGCGCCAGATTGCCGCCGTGTGTGCGTAAAACCGTAAGATACTCCGCTTTTGCGGCATCCGAGAGCGCAAACGGTACGGCAATCCGCCGCACGGCTACGCGTGCCGCGACCGAAAAATCGTGCCGCTCGAGCAGTTCGCTCAGGGCAGCATCATACTGCCGAAAATTCAGCACACCGCCGTCAAAGCACTGACGGTAGCTGTATCCTGCACCGTGAATGCGCCGCTGAAAAATATGCGCCGGACTGAGGTCCTCCAGTTCCTCGACGTACTCGGGGAACAGCAGCCGCGCGTGCTCATCAAACCGCACATCGAGTTCTCCGGCGTACTCGCCGAGCAGCCTGGGCAGGCAGGTCGGCGCGGACGGTGCGGCGTGCAGGATGACTTCGCGCAGGCTCATGCAGTTCATCAGCGCACCGCCGCCGAACTCACTCACCGAATCGGTCAATTCAATGCGTTCAAGGTTTCGGCAGTTATAAAATGCATAACTGCCAACACTTTTTGCATCTTTCGGGAGCGTAACCGTGCGGATAGCCGCTGCATTGTGCTTCGGCTCCGTGCCGCCGCAGGTAATACGGACAGCGAACGTGTCCTTGCCTGTCAGATTGGGGACCCGCTCGCTGAGTACATACGCGCCGACCTCGGTAACAGGCACACCGTCTATCTCATCCGGCAGACGCACAATATCGTCCTGCGTTTCGCACCGCAAAAGCGCAATGCCGCCGCTCGCACTCCGCGAACAGGTCAGCCGCAGTTCGTTTTCGCCCTCGATCACCCGCATTTGCACTCATGTCCTTTCTGCTTTTTCATTCTGCTACCCATTATAGCACAGTGTGCAGAAAAAGACGATACTGCGCCCTTCATTCTCATAATAAGAATTTATAAGAGAAATAATATATTGTTTTTCGCAAATCGCACTTGACAATCCACTGTTTTGCGAATATACTGTGACCATACCAAGTAAACCAACACAAACCAATGACGAAGACGAGTAGCAGGGAGACCGAACCTCCAAGAGAGCCGCAGGCGGTGTGATTGCGGCAGGCAAGGACCGTGTGAATGGACTTCAGCAGGGCAAGGTGAACGGCTTCGGCCAAGTAACTGCGACGGGGACTCCGCCCGTTATCAGGGGAGCGCGCATTGTTTGATGTGTGAGCAGAGTGGACGCAGTTTGCGTCAATCTGGGTGGTACCGCAAGAGCGTATTCGCTCCTGTCCCAAGAGAAATCTGGGACAGGAGCTTTTTATTTTGTAAAACAAATTGAGAGTGAAACTATTCACCATCTCTCCACTCTATCTGAAATTTGTAAAGGAGAAATCACCATGGCTAAGATCCCCCACAGACTTTATTTGACCGAAGACCAAATGCCCAAGCAGTGGTACAACCTGCGGGCGGACATGAAGGAAAAGCCGGACCCGCTGATTCATCCGGGCACGCACCAGCCGCTGCCGGAAGAAGCGCTGTATCCCATTTTCTGTCAAAAGCTGGCGCACCAGGAGCTGGACAACGACACCCGCTACATTGATATTCCCGAGCCGGTGCTCGATATGTATAAGCTGTACCGTCCGTCTCCGCTGTGCCGCGCGTACAATCTGGAGAAGGCGTTGGACACCCCGGCTAAAATCTACTACAAGTTTGAGGGCAACAACACCTCGGGCAGCCACAAGCTGAATTCCGCGATCGCACAGGCGTACTACGCCAAGGAACAGGGTCTCAAGGGCCTTACCACCGAGACCGGTGCCGGTCAGTGGGGTACTGCACTCTCTGAGGCATGCGCGTACTTCGGACTGGATTTGAAGGTATTCATGGTTAAGGTCTCCTACGAGCAGAAGCCGTTCCGCAAGGCCATCATGCAAACCTTTGACGCGAATGTAACGCCGTCTCCGTCCAATACGACCGAGGCAGGCCGCGCTATTCTGGCACACGATCCGACCACCGGCGGTTCGCTCGGCTGTGCGATTTCTGAGGCCGTAGAAGTGGCTACTACGCACGAGGGTTACCGCTATGTACTCGGCTCCGTGCTCAATCAGGTGCTGCTGCACCAGTCCATCATCGGTCTGGAGGGCAAGCAGGCGATGGAGATGCTCGATGAGTATCCGGATATCGTCATCGGCTGTGCCGGCGGCGGCTCCAACCTCGGCGGCCTGATTTCCCCGTTCATGCAGGATAAGCTGCTCGGCAAGGCCGATCCGCGCATCATTGCGGTTGAGCCTGCGTCCTGCCCGTCGCTCACCCGCGGCAAGTATGTTTACGATTTCTGCGATACTGGCCATGTTACGCCGCTGGCCCGCATGTACACGCTCGGCAACGGCTTCATGCCTGCGTCCAACCATGCAGGCGGCCTGCGCTACCACGGCATGAGCCCGATCCTCTCCAAGCTGTACCACGACGGTTATATGGAGGCGGTTTCCGTCAAGCAGACCGACGTATTCGACGCGGCAGTTCAGTTCGCCAAGGTGGAGACCATTCTTCCGGCGCCGGAGTCCAGCCACGCCATCCGCGCCGCAATCGACGAAGCGCTCAAGTGCAAGGAGACCGGCGAAGCTAAGACCATCCTGTTCGGTCTGACCGGTACCGGCTACTTTGATATGGCAGCATACGAGGCGTATCACAATGGCACCATGCGCAACCACATTCCCACCGATGAAGAGCTGCAGATCGGCTTCGATACCATTCCGCCGCAGGAATAAAACGCAATATAAGGTATATGGCAGACCTCCAATTTCTCTGCTGTATATAGCCGCCTGTTCCCCCACAGGCGGCTTTGTTTTGCCGAAAACAGGTTTCCGAAAAAACTTTCAAAAAATCTGAAAATAATTGTTGACATTAGGTCCCACCCGTGATATTATAATAAGGCAGTCAGCGAGAGCGACAAAGCGAAACGCCGACAGCGAAAGAAAATAGATCTTGTATGCGCCAGTAGCTCAGCTGGATAGAGTGTTTGGCTACGAACCAAAAGGTCGGGGGTTCGAATCCCTTCTGGCGTACCAGATCAACCGGTTATTTCGTAAGAAATGACCGGTTTTTCTTATTTTCTGATATAGGTAAAAATTTTTGTTCCGATTTGCGAGAGGCAATATAAAGATGCCGCCGCCATACCGGCATACGAGCCGAATACTTAACTTTAGCCCTAAAAGAAACCCTGTCTGTTCCAACACCAGACAGGGTTTTCTCACTTTTACAGCACTTTTACGCCCGCGTTCTCGCACGCCGAAAGGAATTCCGGCGGCAGTCTGCCGTCCGAAATGACGGTATCTACCTCATCGAGACCGCAAATGCGGAATGTACTTCTTCGATCAATTTTAGAGGAATCCAGCAGCACCGCCACATGCTCCGCGCGATGCAGCACAGTCTGCTTGAGCAGCGCCTCCTCCTCTACGCCGCAGGCAAAGCCGGTCTCCGGACTGTAGCTCGTCACGCCGAGCAGCAGCAGGTCGAAATGCACGCCCTCCAGTTCCTGAATGCCGCGCACGCCGCACACGCTGTGGCTGAACCGGTTGAGCGTGCCGCCGGGAATGGACACCTTGGGCTTTTCCAGCCGCGCGAGTTCGATCGCGCACGTCAATCCGCTCGTGAAGATCAGCATCGGCTCATCCGGCACACAGCGTGCCACAGCGGTTGCCGTGCTGCCGGAATCCAGAAACACCGTGGTATTCGGCCGCAGCAGCGCCGCTGCCTTCTCCGCAATGATCTGCTTTTCCGACGCATTGCGCGCCGTGCGCCTGCCGAACTGGTCGTCCGTGCCGACGACTACCTCGACCGATTTGACGCCGCCGTGCACGCGAACCACTCTTCGCGCCTGATCAAGTGCCTTCAGATCGGTTCGCAGCGTCATTTCGGACACCGACGGAAAAGCCTCCTTCAGCTGTACAAAGCTCAGGCTTCCCTCTCGATTGACCAGTTCGACGATTGCATTGCGGCGTTGTTCCATCGGTTGTTTCCTCCAATTAGTCGTGCTGCTGAAAGTTTGCCAGCAGATATTCCTCTGCCTCCGGGCACCACAGGCCGTTGTGTGCGTCCACAATGTCAGCCAGCGCGGTAAACCGCGCATCTTCCGCGCCCTTTGCCCGCAGATCGGTCAGCGCGGTAAGCGGCATGGTCAGGTGTGTGTAGATCAGCTTTTTGCCGCCCGGAATCTTCGGCAGATTGAGCGTAGTCTCGGCGGCCGCATCCAGACCGCCGATATGCGTCACCATAACTGCCGGGTCGATACGGCCGGATGCGGTCAGCTCGAGCGACTCGATCATATCCGCGGTGTTGCCGCCGGTCGTACCCATAACATGCGTGGAATTATAGTGTACATCATAAAAGTTCATCTTGGCAGAGAACTGCTTGTCGGTCGGGCCGGCGAAGAAGTTCAGGCAGCCATCGCGGCCGAGCACCGCGCTGCAAAGCTCGACGACCGCCGCGACCGGTGCATAGCAGAACACATCGTCAAAGCCCGTGCCGCCGGTCAGCGCACGCAGCTCTGCGGCGGGATCGGCCATCTTGCCGGTGTTGACAAAGTGCAGATCGATGCCGTCCTTCTCCTTGACCTCGGCAGGCGGGAACAGCGCCTCAGCGCGTGCCAGACGGTCCTCGTTGACATCGGTCACAACGACCATGGACGGACGGACGTCACGGTGCAGCGCATACGTCAGCGCACCCAGACCCATCGGACCGGCACCTGCCATAATGGCCAGCTTGCCGCCCTTTTTAATACCCATTTCGTGGTGATAAACACCCATCTTGGTGTGATAAGCGGCGTTGAACGCACCGATCGAGCAGCTCATCGGCTCGGCAAGAGACGCCTCGTAGTAGGCACGCCCCTTGTACTCGAGCAGGCAGCCAAGTTCCATAACCTCAGCCGGAATGATGCAGTAGGTCGCATCGCCACCGAAGAACTCGTAGGAGTATCCGGGGCTCCACATCGTGCCCTTGTAGTTGAGCGCCGGCTGCAGCGTGAACTTCATGCCCGGCTTGAACTTATCCTGATGCTTCGCGCCAACCTTGACGATATCGCCCGCAAACTCGTGACCCATGATGGCCGGATGCTCGGCAACATCAGGATGCACGCGCTTGTGCTCGGTACCAAGGATGGCGCACTTGTAGGTGGACATGCAGATGCTGTCGGATACGACCTTGACTAGGATTTCGTCGTCACGAATTTCCGGCAGCTCAAAGGTATCCAGACGCAGATCATTCGCAGCGTGCAGACGTACAGCCCTTGCTTTCATAATAATAACTCTCCTTTATCACTTAGGCAATAGATTTCAACAATTACAGCTTGGAAAAACGTACTTTCGGAAGCAGCTCCTCGATAACCGAGCGCTCGGCGGCCTGTGTGCCGCTGCACATGACATTCGCGGCTCCGGTCGCAGTCGAGAGACGGACAGCGTCCTCCTCGCTCATATCCTGCGACTCGGCATACGCCAGCGCGGCCACCACGCTGTCACCCGCACCGACCGTACTGCCGACCGGAACCTTGAGTCCCTCAGCATAAATCGTGCTGCCCTTGCGCAGATACAGCGCGCCGCGTCCGCCCAGCGAGATAACCACCCGTTCGATGCCGCTCTCCAACAGCTTTTGACCCTCTGCGGTCAACTCTTCGATGGTTTCCAGTTTTTTGCCCGCCAGACGCGACAGCTCATCATCATTCGGCTTGATAAGGTACGGCGCGGCCTTTAAGCCTTCTGCCAGTAAAGCGCCGTCCGCATCGAGGAACACCCGCGCACCTGCGCTTTTGCATGCGCTCGTCCACACGCGGTAGGTGTCCTGCGGTGCGCCCTTCGGCAGACTGCCCGCCAGCACCACGATATCGCCTGCGTGCACCTCAGCCAGAAGGTCGTTCAGCAGCGCATCTAAATCTGCGTCCGTGACGGTCAGACCCGGCTCGTTGATGTCGGTATTCGTGTGGCCGACCCGGTCAATGATTTTGATATTCGTGCGGGTCTGCCCCTCAACGAACCGGAACTGCGTGGTGAAATTCTCGTTTTCGAGCAGCTTTTCGAGCGTTCTGCCGCTCTCACCACCCAGAATGCCGACTGCGCGGCTGTCTCCGCCGAGTTTGGCAATCACCTTGCTCACGTTGATGCCCTTGCCGCCGGGATCCGTGCGCATTTCCGTGATGCGGTTGACCGTGTCAAGCGCCATACCCGGAATTTCTACCGTTTTATCCAATGCGGGGTTGAGTGTTACCGTATAGATCATGGAATGACCCCTTTCAGATATTTGAAACTGTTGAAACGAAAGCTATAATTATAATACCAACAGTCCGCGCAAGCGTCAATCTGTTATTTCAACAAATAATCACTTTCGTTTTTGTGATGATTCACAAGAGCGCACTCTCTCTGTAAATTCTGTTCTGCGCGCAAAAAGAGCGGCAATGCAGAATATTTTCCGCATTACCGCTCCCTTTTATGCTTAATCTCCGTGTTCTGAGAACAGACGATCCAGCTTTTCTTCCAACAACTGCACGGCTGCGTCGCGCTGACCGGTCCGCAGGCGCTCGATCAGCTCAGGCTCCTCGATCAGCTGTGCGCTCACCATGCGCATGACCTCCACCGGAATCGGATCATCGGTATCCGGCGCAAGCAGCACAAATGCCCCCATAATCATCTTTCCGGCCTCGTAGACCGGCGGCTGTGCCTGTAAATAGCCGAATCGGCAGTCCGATACCGCCTTTGTCCTGCAATGCAGCAGCAGCGCGAACAACGGCTTGATATAGGTATCGCCCATGGCTTCCCGTCGGCGCAGCTGCTGCGCCACCAGACGCGATGCACCCTCATTCGGGCAGAACAGACGGCTTGCCGCGTCAATCAGACCCTGCCGCGAGACTGGTTTGCACACAGTCCGGATGCATAAATGGTCGAGCATCTGCACCATCGAGCGCGTGAGGCGATAGGTGTAGCGCAGACCGCCTTCGGCCGCCGAGGCGGCAGACGGCTCTGCCGGTGTGCCGGTCCGCACGGTGCCGTTCAGCCGCTGCACCGCATCCCGCAGAAGGGCGCGGTCCGGCTCGAGCAACGCGGGATTGACCGTAATCGACGGATACGCCAGCTCGAGCGGCACGGTTGCAATCACAAGGTCGATGCCGCGGCTGTGCAGCTGCTCCGGATCGAGTTCGCGCACCGAACAGCAGCCGTCCACCTTGAGGGTCGGGAATTCGCCCTCGATACGCGAAGCCAGAAATCGACTTGAGCTCATACCCAGCGGGCACGCAACCACCACGTGGGCGGCCTGCCGCAGTGCGCCGTTCTGCTCGAGTACCGCGCCAAAGTGCATGGCAAGATATGCCGCTTCGCTGTCCGGAATGTGCGGCAACGCCAGTTCCATCTCGACGGTGTCGCATGCGGCGCGTGTTGCCGCCCACAACTGCGGATATTCACGCTGAATCGTGTCCAGCTGCGGATTATCCATGTGAATCTGCTCACGCACGCGCAGCAGCATCGGCCGTAAATGCGTAAACAGGTTGTCTCTTAATGATACATAGCCCGAGAAATCCACACGCATCGCGCGTTCTACCTCGCTGATCAGCCGTCCGGTCAGATGGCGCAGGTACATCTCGCTGGCTCCCCATTTTTCGCCATCGTCACCGGTGATATACGCTGCCAGATACTGCTCTAAATACTGTACTTCCTCGGTCGGCAGCGTCAGGCCGAACGCCTGTCCCAAAGCTGCCCCTAACCGCTGTGCGGCGTTTTCCGACGGGTGAACTGCGGCAGACGAACCGCCCTGTTCGCGCAGCTGCTGCACCGTCAGCGTGCAGTGGATGGCAAGCGTCAGAAAACCCGCATCCGGCAGACGGAGCTTCTCCTTCTGCTCGAACTGCTGCAGCACCTGCCATACCCGCTCGGCGATTTTCGTATTCAGCAGCGCGGCAAATGCGCCGCCTGCAGCAAAATTGCCGCGCAGCACCGCCTGCAGCTCTTCTTCAGTCAGGCTGCTCTGCAGCAGCGCGGCAGCGGCGCGGCGGCAGGACAGCTTTTCGCCCTTGAGCCATACGCCCACACCGGGTCGGCGGTGCAGCGTCACCGCATACGAGGATACCCACTGCCCGATTTCGTCCAGATCGGCGGCCAGTGTGCTCTCGGAGACGAGCAGCTCCCGCGCCAATGCTGCGGTTTTCATCGGCTCACGCGCCTGCAGCAGCATACCGAGCAGCTTTTGCCGCCGCTGACGGCGCGGCAGCTCCGCGTAGACTGTGCTGCCGTTCAGCAGCGCGCGCATTTGCTCCCGGCGTGCGGGCGGCTCGTCCAGCAGCAGTCCCTGTCCCGGACTGCGTACAAAGCGATAGCCTGCCGCGGCAATCCATTGCTCCACACTCGGCAGCTCACGCAGCACCGTGCGGCGGCTCACGCCGATGCTCTCCGCGAGCATCGCCGCCGTCACCCAGCCCTGCGGCAGCGTCAGCAGACGGTCGATTAACTTTTGTCCGTTCGCAGTCAGCGAAGGCAGGGTTTCAGACATCGGGATAGCTCCTTTCTATAAAATCCAACAGGTTTAGAATGGAAAATGAATGTCACTGTCAGCATAGTGCATTCATTTGCAAATTCATTTGCAATCGTGTATACGTTAATTTTCCCTTTTCCATTCTCAATTACTTATCTCTATGATACCACATTCTAAAATGACAGCACAAGTGACACTGTTCCGTATCCTGCGTTTTTTGTCACCATCTTCCGGTGACACAACTCCGACAACCCGCTCTGCTGTCACCTCTGTTCTGCGCAGACTGCACAAGCAAACATCCTTTTCCCTGCGCGTTTTCGACAGTCTTACGACATTTGTCACCATTCGCCGGTGACATCAGTCACTATAGTTTCCCTTGTCAGACCCGGATTCCGCCTGTACAATATAATCAAACGAAACGAAAGCGACTCCCCGAATCCCGCAAGTCATGCGGCAACACAGATAAGGAGTTGAAAAGCTATGAAAAACGCAATTTCCCGTTTTGGCAAGTTTTTGAGCGGCATGGTCATGCCGAACATCGGTGCATTTATTGCATGGGGCTTCCTCACAGCGCTGTTCATTGAAAAGGGCTGGTTCCCGAACGAACGGCTCAGCTCGATGGTCTCACCGATGCTGAGCTACCTGCTGCCCATTCTCATCGCCGGTCAGGGCGGCTATATGGTCGCAAAGGAACGCGGCCGCGTCATTGCCTGCATCGCCGTTATCGGCTGCATCTGCGGCTCGGACTACACCATGCTGATGGGTGCGATGGTGATGGGCCCGCTGGCAGGCTGGGTCATCAAGCAGTTTGACAACCGCGTGGAGGAGCACATTCCCGCCGGTTTTGAAATGCTGGTCCACAATTTCTCCATCGGCATCCTCGGCATGCTGCTGGCAATCCTCGGCTACTACGTTATCGGCCCGTTTATGACCGCCATTCTCACCGTACTTACCGCAGGCGTTGATTTTCTGGTCAGCTACAGCCTGCTGCCGCTGGTTTCCATCTTTATTGAACCGGCAAAGGTGCTGTTCCTGAACAACGCCATCAACCACGGTATTTTCAACCCAATTGGCGTCAGCCAGGCTGCAGAGGCCGGCCGCTCCATCATGTACATGCTCGAGACCAATCCCGGTCCCGGTCTGGGCGTTCTGCTGGCGTACTGCCTGTTCTGCAAGGACAAGACTACACGTCAGTCCGCTCCCGGCGCGGTTGTCATTCACCTGCTCGGCGGTATCCACGAGATCTACTTCCCGTACATTCTGATGAATCCGATCATCATTCTGGCTCCGATCGCGGGCAACTTCTGCGCGATCCTGTTCTACACCATGACCGGTACCGGTCTGTCCGGCCCGGCATCCCCCGGTTCGATCATTGCCTACATGGCGATGGCGCCGCGTGACTCCGTTCTGACAGTATTTATCGGCGTTGTCCTTGCAGCTGCCGTATCGTTTGTACTCTCGTCTGTCATTCTCAAAGCAACTTCCGGCAATGCGCAGAACCTCAGCGAAGCGCAGGCCAAAATGCAGGACATGAAGGCGCAGGCCAAGGGTGAAGCACCCGCAGCCATCGAATCCGCACCGATAAACGCCGGTGACGTGCACAAGATCGTCTTTTCGTGCGACGCAGGCATGGGGTCGAGCGCGATGGGCGCGACCAAGTTCCACAACCGCATCAAGGCCGAGCGTCCGGAGCTGATCGTCACCAACTCCAGTGTAGATAACGTACCTGCTGACGCAGATATCGTTGTCTGCCAGCGTGTTCTCGCCGAGCGTGCCCGCAGGAGTGCACCGCAGGCACAGATCATCACCATTGGCAACTTCCTTGCGGACCCGAATCTGGACACCCTGTACCAGACGCTGACCGCTGCACCTGCCGCGAAAGCCGCGGCTCCCGAAACCACTGACGAACCTGCCGCGCAGGATCAGGGCCTTGTAATCCAGGCCGAGGACATTCAGCTTGGCTTACCCTCTGTTGATAAGGAAACCGCGATCCGCGCCGCAGGTGCGCTGCTTGCCAAACGCGGCTATGTCGATGCCGACTACGCCGATGCAATGGTCGAGCGCGAAAAGCTCGTTACCACCTACATGGGCATGGGCGTTGCCATCCCGCACGGCACGAGCGAAAAGAAATCCACTGTCAAAAAGTCCGGCGTTGTCATGCTGCAGTACCCCGACGGCGTAGACTTCGGTGACGAGAAAGCATACCTCATTTTCGGCATTGCCGGTGTCGGTGACGCACACCTTGACCTGCTCGCCCATGTCTGCGAGGTGCTCGAGGACGAGGAGGCGCTTGAAATAATGAAGAAAACCCCGGATATCAAGTTTGTACTGACCCACCTGCAGTAAAAGGAGAGAGTTTCATGAAACAGTTTACCATCACCATTCAGGATAAGGAAGGTCTGCACGCCCGTCCGGCCGGTCTGCTGAGCAAGGCCGCCAAGGGCTTCCAGTGCGCGGTAACGCTCACCAAGGGCGAAAAGACCGCTGACCTCAAGAAGATTTTCGCAGTAATGGGTCTGGCCGTCAAGGGCGGCGACAGCATCACTGTTGCCTGCGACGGCGCAGACGAGGAAGCTGCAGCGGCTGCGCTTGAGAAGATGTTCGCTGAGATCAAGTAACTGAATTTCGACACAATCAAACCTGAAAAACCAGGAGAGGGATAACCTCTCCTGGTTTTTCCTGTTCCGAATGCAAAGGGTCTCCCGCCGAATGTCGGGAGACCCTTTCAGTCTTTCGATAAAGTCAATCTATCGTTTTTACTTTTCGTGCGGCA